>WNGP01000448.1_pt1 | contig 53269 bp, 50 predicted proteins | sample 5407671 | NCBI WGS metagenome assembly WNGP01 (sample SAMN13153381, study PRJNA577476) | soil metagenome | isolation source: 40 cm soil or saprolite under Garry oak tree replicate 2 | place: USA:California | collected 2016-06-15 | reverse complement strand
AGAGCCAATCTAGCAGCCACTGAAGGCTGGGCGCCAATACGCGATAGCGCCTCCTCTTCACTCAGGTGGTTACGCGTCATGAGCCGTTCCATTTCCTGCTCCTCGGGGCAGACGACCAGCCACTTACTCTGGCAGAACGCTCCCGAGCCGCCTTCTAGCAGCTTGACGGCATCAATAACGGCTATTCCGGCATCGCTTACCGCAGCCAGCTCGTTTGCCAGCGCCACACTGACCGCCGGGTGAACAATTGCTTCAAGACGCCGCATTGCAGCGGCATCCTGAAAGACAATTGCTCCTAATGCTTTGCGATCAACGCTGCCATCGGCTGCCACAACCCCCGGGCCAAAGTCCTTTGCCACCTTCACCGCGATGGGCTGCCCACTCAGGTAGAGACGGTGTACCACGGCATCCGCATCGATGTAGCGTTCCGCGCCCAACTCAAGCAATATATGCCCCACAGCCGTCTTGCCGCAGGCAATGTTGCCCGTAATGCCAATAATGCGAGGCATAGCAACGTATTCCTCTTAAATGCTACAGCTCTCCAGGCTTAACTCTCTTCGGCGCTGAGGTTCCTTTGCTCCAACTGCTCCTCACACTTGACATCGCGCGCTGCCCATGGAATAGCCTCCAGTCGTTTTTCAGGAATGGGCCGCCCGCAATTGACGCATTTCCCATAGGTGCCATCTTCAATGCGCTTCAGTGCATCCTCTACCTCGGTCAGCAAAGCCTGCTGGTTAACCAGGATCGATTGCTCCTGCTGCGTCTCTAAAAAGTCAACAGCGACATCCTCGAAATCCTGGGGACCTTCGCTGGCTTCAATGGGCCCAACGGGCTCAGGGTGTGCCTCAGTCAGGCCCACAATGCTTTGCTGTAACTCTGCGCGCTTCGCCTCGAGCCGGATTTTCATCCTATTCAGATCTATGGTCATTGTATTACCTTCCTTTCTATTGTTCTCTTATTATAGTGTAACTCTCGCGAACTAGCTACAGTGAACGTTCTAAAGGCATATACCTTGTACCTTCCTTACCGAATGGGTACAATAGCAGCAGACATATACCTGGTAAGGATACGCAATGACCACAACCATCACTCCATCTACCCACCTTGAGAGAATCTATCACCTGCTCACAGCTACCTATGGCGAACCTAAATTGATACCTGATAACGACGCGCTTGGCGGCCTTATTGGAACGATTCTCTCTCAGCATACCTCGGATATCAACTCCGAGCGTGCTTACCAACAACTGATTGCAACATTCCCTACCTGGGAGGAAGTGCGCGATGCTCCCACCTTCCAGGTAGCCGAAGCCATCCGTTCCGGGGGCCTTGCTAACATTAAGGCTCTTCGCTTACAGGATGTGCTACACACCCTGACAGAACAGCAGCACGAAGCAGGACAAAGCGGATCCCTTGCCGCCTACCTCTACAACAAGCTTACCAGTTGCTCGCCTGAAGACGCCTGGCACTGCTTGTGCCGCCTGCCAGGAGTAGGTCCCAAGACGGCCGCGTGCGTATTGTTGTTTGACCTGGGGCTGCCTGTTATGCCTATTGATACACATGTCTGGAGAGTGTCTCGCCGCCTGGGACTGATTGGATCCAAGGTCGGAGCCGATCAAGCGCACGAAATCTTTGCAAAAATTACACCTCCTGAATGGGTCTACCTGCTGCATGTCAACCTGATCCGCCATGGACGGCAAATCTGCCATGCACAACATCCTGAATGTACGCAGTGTACACTGTACAGGGAGTGTGCGTATGTAGGGAGCGTGAATCCGCAAGAAACGGCTATTTCAACTTAAAAGGAGCGATCAACAGTTGACAATAACATAGTCTAATATGATATAACATCATCATGAAGACCATGTATTCTCCGAAAGAATTCGGTGAGTTGATTGGAAAATCGGTGATCACTCTCCAAAAGTGGGATCGCAAAGGCATACTTAAAGCCCATCGCTCTCCCACCAATCGGCGCTACTACACGCACGATCAATATCTGACGTATCGAGGGTTAGTCGCGCAAGAACAAGGGTTAATCATTGCGTATTCGCGAGTGTCAGGCATGGCTCAAAAGCCTGATCTGGTGAATCAAGTGAAAGCGTTGGAGATGTACTGCACCCAGCATACCATCAAGGTCGATGAATGGATGCAGGATATTGGCAGTGGCCTCAATTACCAGCGCAAACAGTTTAATCGCCTGATGGAGATGGTTGAACTTGGGCAGGTCCGGCGCATTGTCATTGCTCACAGGGATCGGCTCGTCCGTTTCGGCTATGGCTACTTTGAGGCCTTCTGCGAACGGCACAATACGAGTCTTTTGGTCATTGATGGGGAAACACTCTCGCCTGAGCAAGAGCTTGTCCAGGACTTGGTGGCTATTCTCACGGTTTTTTCTGCCCGGCTCCATGGTCTGCGTTCCTACATGAAAGCGATTCGCGATGCTGCTCTGCAAAAAAATCAAACTGAACGTGACTGAGCGAGACGCTGCCACCCTAGAATGGATGCAGGCGAAGTGTCGTGGCCTCTACAATTGGTGGGTAATGAAGCTCAGAGATGGCGAGAAGTGGCCCGGCTGGCGTCTTGCCAAGAAAACCTTACAAGCGAGCAAACGACACGATCCTGAACTCAAGCAGGTCTATGGCAAGTTGCTCCATGAAGTCTACTTTCGCCTGGAAGCAGCCATGACAGCCTTCTTTCGACGAGCGCAAGCAGGCGAGAAACCAGGGTTTCCTCGAGTGCGGCCCCGGCATTGCTTCTTCACCCTGATCTATCCCGCTATGTATATCACGGTTGAAGGCAAGACACTGATTTTGCCAACTGGTGGGAAGGGCGCAAAAAACAAGCAGTACGCATCCGTCGAAGCCGAACTCACAGAGACCCCGCCAGAGGGCTTTCGAGAGGTGGCCATTAGTCGGGATGGACGCGGAGACTACTACGCTTCCTTCTCCTACCGGGTCAAGGAAGACGAGCACCAAGCAGGGGAAGTCGTGGCTTTTGATCTTGGAATCAAAACGCTGGCAACCGGCGTGAACGAGCAGGAGCGCTTGTACCACATTGGCGGGTTCAAGGCAGGGCAATGGTACAATCGGCAACTGGATACAATCCGCTCCAAGCGCGACAAGTGCAAGAAGAAATCACGTCGGTATATCCATCTTTCGAAGGTCTTCAAGCGGGTGGCTCAGAAAAAACGCAATAAGCAGCGCGATAGCCTGCATAAAGCCTCTCATCTCATTGCTCACAAACTGGTTGAGAGAACTGTTGTGATTGGTGATTTGAGCCAGAGACAGATGGTCATGAAAGAGCATCAGGAAAAGAACCGTTACAGGAACCGGGCGGTTTTTAACGACTGGGGTTTGTACACGATCACTGAGATGCTCAAGTATAAGTGCCACCTGTACGGCAAAGAACTGGTGTTCTTAGATGAACGCAACACGTCCAAAGCCTGTAGTAGCTGTGGCAATTTGCAAGCCATGCCGCTGTGGAAACGGACCTATTGTTGTACGAATTGTGGACTCGTCATGGACCGTGACGAGAACAGCGCGGTCAACATTTTGACGAGGTTTCTTGCCCGGCGCGGGCCACACACGTCCTCCGAGGCGTGCGGTGTGCTGCATGAGGATCAAAACAGTGTAGAAGTCATGGAGGCTTCCTGTCCGATCCAGGTGCAGCAACGAGAACTGTGGTGAACACGTTTTACCACGTTTTAGAAAGCAGAAGATATCCATGGTCATCGATCTGCGCAGCGACACAGTCACGCTGCCAACGCCGGCAATGCGCGAAGCCATGTACCGCGCTGAACTTGGTGACGATGTCTACCACGAAGATCCCACTGTCAACCGCCTGCAAGAAATGACTGCGGAACGTACCGGCAAAGAGGCCGCTCTCCTGGTTGCCAGCGGCACTATGGGCAATACCGCCTCGGTGCTTGCTCATGCAGGCCGCGGCCAGGCCGTTATCCTCGGCGACCGGTCGCACATCTACCACTTTGAGGTAGGAGGGGCCTCAACCCTCGGGGGTTCTCCGATGTGCATCGTGCCTACCGGGGACGATGGTATGCTCGACCTACGCCAGGTCGAGATAAATATCAGCGACGGTAGTGATGAACACTCGGCTCCAACCGCCCTCCTCTGCATTGAAAACACCCACAACTACTGCGGTGGTATGGTGCTCGGCCTAGAGCAGATCGAATCGCTCACCAACCTGGCACATGCCCATGGTGTTGCAGTACACATGGATGGAGCTCGCATCTTCAATGCCTCCATTGCCCTCGGCATTCCTGTCAGTGCCCTGGCACGCACAGTGGACTCTATGATGTTCTGCTTCTCTAAAGGCCTGAGCGCCCCGGTAGGTTCGATTGTGGTAGGCAGCAAAGAATTCATTAAACGCGCCCATCGCATGCGCAAACTCTTAGGTGGTGGCATGCGGCAGGCAGGCATCATCGCTGCCGCCGCTATCGTCGCACTGGAGCAGATGGTAGATCGCCTGGCCGAAGACCACGAAAACTGCAAACAATTGGCACGCGGGTTGGCAGACTATCCACAAATAGACATCGACCTTGAGCGAGTCGTGACCAACATCCTGGTCTTTTCCGTGCGCAACCCACAGCAGCAACCGCTCACCGAGTCCGAGACGATGCAGTTTCTGGCAAAAGCGCAAGATCACGGTGTGTCGATGGGTCACATCGGACAGGGCAGGATTCGTGCCGTTACTCATTATGGTGTGGATGAGCAGGATATCATGACAGCGCTGGCCGGTATACGCCGCGCGCTGATCGAAATGCCATTCTAGCTTTTTCTACCCTAAACCTGGCATGAGCTACGCAGCAACTCGATCATAGTTTATAATACAAGAAGAGCGAGCAGCAATAGAATATCGTATCTAGAGTACCTCTAAAAGGAGGACCGTTTTATGCGCTACCGATACCGCAATCCCGTTCGCAGCCTCTTTAGCGGCCTATATAGCATTCTCTGGCTAGTGATCATCATTATATTCTTTGCCACCGGTGGTCACTTCTGGGTCTTGTTCTTGATAGGGGCCCTGCTCTCCGCCGTACTGGGCATAGTAATCCGGCTGATCATGGCCGGCATCATTGGCGCGGGTATCTTTGGGGCTGCATCCATGATGTCCAACCAGCAACAGCAGCCACCATATCAACCCTACCAGCAACCTGATCAGCCTTACCAACCCTACCAGCAGGGATACCAGCCGCCAGCAACCTATCAAGAAGGAGGCCAGCAATACCCGTCCCAGCCGCCACAGCCCCAGTACGAGCAGCCACAGGCACAGTATCCGCAGGAGTTGCCGCCACAGCAGTAGGATAGCTGTGTAAGGTATCTCTTGCTAAAGAAGTATCATTTGTCAACAGATTGGGCGCGGTGAATGTTTTGAGCCGCGCCTGATCCAATCCGATTACTACAGGTCGTTCAGCGTTTCAGATTGCGCCCAATAGGTGTTAGCCCAACCAGAAATACTTCTAGCGCTTTTGCCAACTCGTAGAGTTGCGTCGCCTCCACCACGGAAACTTCATGGCCGGCATGAGCTACCTGGTAGAGCAGCTGCACCGCAGGATGCTTTGTCTGTATAGACGCTTCATCAGTTGCTGAGCCTAATAAGGATGCACGCATGGCATCCACGCTCGCATTTACCTCTTCCAGGTGTGATATGTCTATAAAACTGGCCGGTTTGGGCTGACCTTTTCGCTGGCTCCCCGCGTGGCTTGCCTCCCATTGGCGGCGTGCCTGCTTGCCAGCGGAACAATAGCAGAACTCAGGATGAGCTGAGTCGGAATTTTGCAAGCCAGTATCATCACAAATAGGGCAGATCGGCATGGACGGCCTCCTTATCGTCTGGCATAGTACGAACTGTTACCAGTATAGCATGTGGAACTTGCACGCGGTAGATTCGACCCGGCAGCGGAAGTCAATTGCGCTAGAAGATATGCTGTCCCCCACCGAGATAATCCTTGAGCATGTCTTCACAGTCGAAGGCCATACGCCCAAACACCTCCTGGGGCTCACGCCAGCACGGTTCTCCTTCGCTTGAGCCATGCATTGATCCACCTACGATGGACCCTTTGTAGGCAATAGCAGTAGAGCGGAAGCGTGGATCGCGCCCTGGTGTACAATATATCCCGACCAACCCGGTAATGGTGACCGTGTAACCTGTCTCTTCGCGCACTTCACGCGATACGCACTGCTCAATAGTCTCCCTATAGCGCACAATGCCGCCGGGAATAGTGTACCCCAGTCCATCCGCGCGGTCTATCAACAAAACCTTGCCATCCTGCTCGACGATGATACCGGCGCCTAGCATGGGAGAGATTTGCCCTAATGTAAGAAGAGCGATAAGGCGAAAGACGAGGCCTGCCAGCCATCCCTTAATCCTCTCTCTCATCGTAGTGATACTCTTCCTTATATCCTCTTACCCCACTATTTCCAGAAAAAGCTCAACGACTCAAAAAAGTATTATGTTATTATAGTAGCAACTTTGTATGACTTTGTTCTTTTAGCTTTGCCCTCTCCCATCACAGGCATAAAAGCATACTAGCACAAGCAGTGTATACAAACAAGAATAGAGATTAATGCTCACTGACTACTATACCGCTTGCAAGATCGTCTAAACGCTGAATATACTGAAGCAAACACATCAATCTTAGTATTTCTTGTTCATTATAAAGGAGCGCTACATGTACCGCCTGCTGGCGATAGACCTCGATGGTACTCTACTCACCCCGCAGAAGCTTATTACTCCGCGTACACAAAAAGCATTGTTTCAGGCAGCAGAAATGGGCATTACCATCGTTATCGCAACGGGACAGACATTCCAGGTACTCCGGCATGTCTGTGCGGGTCTTCCCCTTATCGCACCGCAAATCATCGAAAATGGAGCTATCGTCGCTGATATACAGCGCGGAATTGTGCTTCACGAACACCTCTTACCAGCCGAATATGTCTTACCCGCGCTCGACGCCCTGCGTTCCCTTGGTCTTTACCGGGCTTACCATACCTTCCAGCGCGTCTATGTCGACGCCAACACGCCCCGTGCTCGCAACTGGTATCGCCCACCGCTCCCACCACCGGTAGAGGTCGCGGATGTAGCAAGTATATACCCCCAGCCCTGTATCAAAGTTGCAGGAGTAGGCGAAGTAGAGACGCTGCGCGCTAGGCGACACGAGCTCGAATGCATCTTTGATGGTGTCCTTTATGTTACTCAATCATCACCTGACCTGTTAGAGCTGCTCCATCCTGCAGTCTCCAAGGGAAATGCGCTTCGAGCCATCGCAGCAGACCTGGGCATCCCGCCCGTGGAGGTTGCCGCCATCGGCGATAATCATAACGATATTGGTATGTTGCGCTTCGCGGGGTTGGGCGTGGCTATGGGCAATGCTCACGCCGAGGTCAAAGCGGAGGCCGATTACGTCACATTGAGCAATGCAGAGGAAGGCGTCGCCGCTGTAATAGAAGAAATGATTCTGCCATCTGCGGCATCATCCTCTTGACCGCCCGGAGTTCTTAACGTCAAAGTGATTTGTTTGGATGCCTCCCATTGATTTGTCTCCGGTGCAATCGCTGGGGTCTGGGAGCCATCTGTTTGCAACTATATAAGAAAATTCCCATGTGCATGTTGTCTTATGCCACAGCGTTTGCTATACTTACCTCGCAAGCCAACATGATGATTTATCTCTTAGAAAGGCAGGATGCAGTACGGCTATGAACGCACAGGAAGTCGTGCAACAAGCACGCACAAACAGCCTGCGGCTCGTTCGCTTTTTGTATTGTGATAATGGGGGCATTATCCGTGGCAAGACTACGCATGCCTCGAAGCTCGCAGCGCGCATGCGCGAAGGTATCGGACAAACCCTGGCTATGCAGGCATTTACTGGTGTCGAAACGCTCGCCTCAGTCGAGGGCATGGGACCAGTCGGCGAGTTTCGCCTCATTCCCGACCCACAGACTTTCGTTATTTTGCCCTATGTACCAAACGCCGGCAGCATGATGTGCGACATGATTCGCCTGGACGGCCAGCCCTGGGAGGCCTGCCCGCGTACCTTCCTCAAACGCATGATCGCCCGCCTCGCCGAACATAGTATGCATGCAGAGGCCGCAATTGAGCACGAATTCTACCTCGCCCGTGACACGGGCAGCGCATATGTTCCCGCAGATCACAGCCTTTGCTACAGCAGCATCGGCCTGGATGAGCAGGCCGAGGTCATCGATACCATCCTGGCAGCTTTGGAGCTCGAAGGCCTTACCATTGAACTGGTCCATGCTGAACTAGGCCCGGCCCAGCAAGAGCTATCTATATCCCACGCCGATGTGCTGCGAGCCGCTGATAACGTCTGTCTCGTGCGCGAAACAGCGCGTGGAGTGGCACGCACCTTCAATCTTCTCGCTTCCTTTGCCCCCAAGCCCTTTCTCGACCAGGCCGGGAGTGGCGCTCACATCCATTTGAGTCTATGGGGCGCTGAGAATAGCGAGCAGCGCGGCAAGAACCTGTTCTACGATTCTAATGAACGTGGCAGTTTGAGCCAGACCGGGAAATACTTCATCGGCGGTGTACTGCGCCATATTCGCGGCCTGGTAGCTATCACGTGTGGCAGCCCGAACTCTTACCGCCGCCTGCTTCCTCATTTCTGGAGTTCGGCCTATGGGGCCTACGGCTTTGACAATCGTGAAGGAGCAATCCGCATACCTTCGGTATTCTGGGGACGTGAAGCAGAAGCGATCAACCTGGAGCTAAAATGCTCCGACCATAGCGGCAATCCCTACCTGGCAATGGGGGCAATGATTGCAGCGGGCCTGGATGGCATCAACAACAAAATAGATCCAGGGGAGCCTCAAGAGATCGATCCAGGCAACTACAGCGATGAGGAACGCGAGCGACGAGGAATTCGCCGTCTTCCCACCTCTCTAGACGAGGCATTGGATGAATTGCAAAATGACCACGTCTTGACCGAAGCGCTCGGTCCACTGCTGGCAACCTCCTACATCGCTGTCAAACGCAGCGAGGCCGCCTTCTTCAAGGAGAAGACCGCAGAGGAAGAAGCCCTCCAGCACTTCTATAAATATTAAAACAAGATGCTCCTGAGGACTCCAGGGCGACCTATGTAGTCGCCCTGGACAGTACCCTGCCTGCTACGAACTAGTAGTCCGTGTTCACACTTGCACCCGTTTGGGCATTCTGCCTTGTTTTCGTCGCAGCCTGTTTCGTTGTATCGGCAACATCCTGCCCTGTCTGCTTCACCTGTGAACCCGCCTGCTGAGCCAGGTCCTTTAGGTCAGTCGCAGTTGACTGCACCTTCGTCGCCGCCTGCTGGGCGTAGTCCTTCAACGTGCTACTCGTCTGCGAGACACGATCAGAAACCTGCTGGACATACTGATTGAGCTGCTCATTCTCGGGGAGATTGGCACGTAGTTCTTCAAAACGCTCGCGCAAGAGACGACGCATCTCCTCGCCCCTCATCGGGGCCACGAGCAGGCCAACCCCAACCCCAAAAAGCATACCTTTGATAAAGCTGTTCATCCTCAACCTTCCTTTTCTAGCCGTTGTAAGCATAGCGTCGCACATCTCATCGCAGAAGCGCATGTGCTACGTCTCTGCCAGTACGTATGGTCATTCCCTATGAAACACGTATAAACAAAGCCATCAGTTTCAGTATAGTTCCCAAATAAAAATGGCTCTTATGACATAAAGTGAGGAGAGCAACATTAGCACCACCTTTCCAGGAACATATATCCTCAGCTTGTCGTCCAGGCTTTCTCTTCACAACGCTCAGACCACAGCCATCAGCATTTCTATATACCGCGCAAAAGCTGCATAGGGACCTACAAAAGGGATTTCTTTCGCTAGAGCCTGCAACCGTTCGCGGGAAAACCCCTGCTGCCTCAATCTGGCAAACCATGCGCGAGCCTGTTCTACACGGCGTTTATCTGCATCGCCAGGGAACTGCCCCGAACGCCCGCGTCCGTAGTTGTAACGTTGTAGAAACTCGGGATCGCGCAGATATGCTCGTACAAGGGGCAGAATCACCTCGTGTAGAGCCTCTTCATCGACACTATGGAGAAGATAGGCCTCTAAGGCCTTTTCGTCAAGTGACGGAGCAGTGTTCATGACATGGAGAAGTTTCGTACGTGCCTCAAGGGCCGAACGTGCAAAGTGAACAAGCTTACCCTGTTCGTCCAGATGTATCTCGTGTAACCGGCCTATAAGTAACGCGCCATAGCCCAGGTGACCAACCCATCCCTCAAGCAATGGTGCTTGTATCGCGTTGCTCTGCCACTCTTGCACGGTATCACGCGTAACCGGCCAGCGAATCCATACCCGTGGAGGCGTTACCAGGGGATCCAGAAACAGCACTTCACGCGCCTCGACAAGTATGGCTTCAATAAATGCCTCCTGCTTTTCGCGCCGGTTATCTCCAATTATCCAGATATCGACAATAGTCGCGTTGCGATAGGCGAGATGACGGCGCTGCCATTCACCTAGCTCGAGCGGGGCGCACTGGAACTCAACTGCCCAGCGGCGGCCATCGGCATGAACGATAAAGATATCGGCGATGCGATTGGGCTCGGGCAACCTCTCCTCCAGCGTGACCGCAGCCTGGGGAAATTGTTCACGCAGCCAGTGCGCAAGGACCATCTTCCCGCGCGCGTGCCGTACCGACTCAGTCTCTGCGCTCCAGGCACATTCGCCTCTCTGATGAGCAAAGTGAAGCTGAGCGCGCTTCCCTGGGCCACCGCGCACATGCAATATCCCCCGGCAATTAGGACAAAGAAGCACACGTTCACGTGACCATTGCTGTAATTGCTCTAAAGGCTCTTCTTCTGCGACAACCGGACGACCATTGGGACCGTAGGCAACAAGCATAGCCGCTCATCCTTGCCTGTAGTGAAGAACATTTGTACGTAGTATATCATAATTATCTCCCTGTTTTCTCGCCCCTAGGTACCAGGAGTAGCATCAATACCGGCGCCAGTCCCAACAAACCTACGCCTGCCAGCGCACCGAAGCGCCCGGCAACAATTCCTACGAGACCAGGTAACGCCACTTCAAACGGTGCTCCCAATCTGATAACTGCACACACCGTACCGGAACGCCCTGGCTGCCGATCATATGCCTGCGCCTTGGCGATGGGATACCACCCTGCAACACCCAGGTGGATGACGAAGAGTGCAACTGTCGCGAGCCAGATCGAGCGAGTAACCAGAAAACCTATCATCCCGACCAGGGAGAGCAGCGCCAACCACGAAAGCAGCCTCACAGACGAGATACGGCTTTTGCGAAAAACCCTGTCAAGCGTAAAGAGCCCCAGCAGTGATCCCGCCATCGAGATAGTCAATGCCACACCTATGATAACCTGGCTGGCATGCAGTACATCGCGTAGATAGAGGGCCACGAAACCAAGGAACACCTCATCCATCATCGTCGGGATAAGCGACAGTACCGCCCAGCGCAGCAAGACACGGTCACGTAGCGCCTCGCGCAGGCCAGACCATAACCTAACGTTGGTAGCAGCTCCAGTATCATTTATCACGTCCGTTGGCCGGGGGAAATGCTGGAGCCCAAGTACCAGCGCCGCTCCCGACCAGCTTGCCGCTCCCAGCCAGCACAGTGCGGGCCAGCCCAGTTGTAAGCTGGCTATCACAGCAACAGCCAGCGGGGAGAGTAAATCTCCAACGCTACCCATCAACGTCCAGCGAGTCATAGTCTGTGTGCTTTCCTGCGGAGCCACGTCGATGAGAGCCGCCTGTGACAGTCCCACAGCCGCGCTGCCAGCAGGAGAAGAGAACGCGAATGCAGCCAGCAATAAACCAAAGTTGTGCGAACTGCCCATGAGAACCAGGCTTATTGCCAGACCTAGTGAACCTCCTATCACCCACCAGCGCTTCGAGCCGCGATCGCTCAGCAGGCTAATGATCGGGCTGAGAATCATCCCAGAGAGCGCCTCTACACTGAAGAGCAGCCCTATCTGCCCATAGTTGAGCCCTAATTGATCGCGCAGTAGCGGCAGGCCCACCACTGGAAATCCTGTAATCAACTCATCCAACAAAACCGTGCTGAGCAATGTTGATCGTAGAGGTAATATTTTGCGAGCATTGAAAAGAATACGACGTATCATCCGGCTTACCTTTCTCATGAGGATATGCGCTTCGTCATCCATAGCAGTGGCGATGAACATATCTCGGGAAAGGTGGCGCGCGGATATATACGGCTGTACAGATCTGTACCAGCTGGAGGAGACACCCATCGACAAACGATGAGCTTATGCAAAGAGGGGAGTTAGCAAGTTAACAGGGACTGCGCACACACATGTATGTTTACTCTTTTTCTGCTTACTTACGAGAAATAGCTTATCCAGTATGCTGTTGCTTTTGTCGCTCTTTAGCCAGATCCTGCAACCCATTTCATAGAATATTGTATATCCACAAGAGCTACAAATCAATGCCCTGAATGTATGCTACAGGGCCATGTAAAAGTCCTCACAGGAGGGATATCGGGGCCTACGGCCCCCACGTGTGTTCGTGTGGTTTCCTGTCCCCGCAGGGGACGTGAGAAGGCAAACAGCGACTTTTACATGGCCCTGTGTATGCTACAATTAACAAGACATTGCCTTCAAGGGCTCTTATTAAGGAGGAACATGCTCGACCTCACCGGCATTACCGTGGTGGACAACCACTGTCATCCTGTACTGCTAAACCAGCAGATGGATACTTTGCAGTTCCGCAGTTATTTCACCGAAGCCACCGATGCGAGCTTCCCAGAAAAGCATGTCCACAATAGTATTTATTATAACTGGTTCCTACGCCAGGCAGCGAAGTTCTATGGCTGTGAACCCAGGGAAGAAGCAGTGCTGGCTGCACGTAATAGTATGAGCGCTGATGCGTTGCTGGAACATCTCTTAGAAGCCGCCCACATCGACACGTTGATCCTTGACCCCGCCTACCCACTTCCCGATCAGTGCTATACACCGGAACGCATGGGCGAGCTCGGGCACTGCAAGACAGCAAAGATGCTGCGCCTGGAAACACTCATGCAGCAGCTCATCCTCGCTTACGATGACTTTGACGACATGCTTGAACACTATTCCACTGAACTGAGCGACATTCGCGGGCGTGGCTACTGCGCATTCAAAAGTATCGTTGCCTACCGCACAGGTCTGAACATTCAGCAGTGGAGTAAGGACGAAGCTGCGGTATCTTTTGCAGAGGCACGTGCTTTTGCTCTAAAATATGGTCGATTACGTATCGCTCACAAGCCGCTCCTGGATTACCTGCTGCACATCGCTTTCCGCAATGCATCGGAGCAACAACTTCCAGTTCAATTCCATACCGGCTATGGCGATAGCGATACCGATATGCGCCTGGGTAATCCCCTGCATTTGCGTGATGTGCTTGAGCAGCCCGACTACCGGCCTATGCAGATAGTCTTGCTGCATGAAAGCTATCCATATTGCCAGCTCGGCGCCTATCTCGCGGCCATCTACCCACATGTCTATTTCGATCTTTCCTACACCATTCCCTTTGTCGATAAACTGGAGATGCTGGCATTCACGCGCCAGGCTCTGGGTGCAGCTCCTGCCAGCAAGCTCATGTTCAGCACCGATGGCATCAATGTCCCTGAAATGCACTGGACCGGCGTACTGCGCGGGCGTAATATCATTGGCCAGGTACTCTATGAACTGATCGATGCCGGTGAGATCGACCAGGAGCAGGCCTATCACCTTGCTCAACTGATTTTGCGGGACACAGCCCACACCGTCTACAAGCTATATGGAGAATTGCCTTGAGTAAACAACTGGATGCCGCCAGCAGTGCCCCCATCTTCCGCATCGGCGTCTTTGCCCTCATCTTTGACGATGAAGGTCGCATCCTCCTGGGGCACCGGCGCGATGTCAACTGGTGGAACCTTCCGGGCGGAGGTATGGAAGCAGGCGAAACAGTCGACGAGGCGCTGCTCCGCGAGGTATATGAAGAGACGCGGCTGGAGGTCGAGGTTGGACAACTGGTGGGTGTCTACTCCAAGCCACAGAAGCAAGAGGTGGTGCTGACCTTCCGCTGTCGTATCATTGGTGGTACGCTCCAGCCGACCGAAGAGACACGCGAGAGCCGCTACTTTGCCCCTGGCGCGTTGCCGGCCAATACGCTCCCCAAACATCGCCAGCGTATCGAAGATGCCCTGCTTAATTCACCGAGCGCGGTCATACGCGCCCAACGCACCACCACAGTCGAAGATCAAGGGTTATAAAAGCTTATCAAGAGCCTTTTTGCGCAATTATATGGAACACATGCCAGTGCTTGGGCGTTCCATCAGCGATGTGACTATCTACATCTTCTTCTCTGAACTCTATCACCTTCATACCGGTAAATAACTCTTCTGCTTGCTCCCTCGTGTGGAAAGTCATGGAACTTCCTGGCTTATTCCACTCGTCATGAATGCCAAACAACTGGCCGACAAAAATACCACCTGGCCGTATGGAAGCCATCAGCCGCCTGAAGACCTCTTCAAAACTGTCGTTAGAATTAAAAGGGAGAGCAAAGTGAGCGTTTACCAGGTCGTAGGTATCAAAGGAAAAATCCTGGAATGAAGATTGAACGAGTCGCAGGTTCTGCTGCAGTAAATCCGCGAGCTGCTCTATCGCACGAGGCTCATTATCTACAGCCGTGACATGAAATCCCTGTTGCAGTAAATACCTGGTATCTCGTCCCGCTCCATAGCCTAAGTCAAGGGCGCTCTCTTTGTGAGCCACCAGGGATACTGCCCGTATCAACAAAGGCCAGGGAGGTCTATCTCTTGTGAGCTTGTAGAAGTCTTCCCACTTTATGTTTCGCATACTGCTCCTGATCGCCCTTGCGCAGCCATTTCCTCCAATTTAAAACTCAATGTTCAGAAGATAGGGCCTGCCCTTGCAGAACCACTACATCTCGTGCAGCGATTTCCACCTGGCCTTCGATCTCTTTTCCACTCAATAGCTCAGTGAACCTCCCTACCGGTAAGTCCACCACTTCGGGCATATCGTTATGATTAAGCAGAAAATATACAACCCGCCCATCGGCATGTACTCGCCTTGTCGCCTCTACGCCTGCTGGCGTCTCCAACACTGGCGATACACCGGCCTCCCGGGAGAGGTGATGCATCAGGCCCTTTATCAGTTCATCGCTCGCCTGTGTTGCGAGATAATATGCCTGCCCTTTTCCAAATTTATGCACCGTCAAAGCCGGACCATTGGCATAATAATCCCTGGCAAAGACACCCAGCGCCCGCGCCCCTTCCAGGTGAATCACCTCTCCCCAGAGCGTGCAGGGATAACTACCTTTGAGGGACTCCTCGGAAATCACTATCTCACTACTCATTTCCCTGGTCCAGGGATCGAACTCCTCAATATGTATCCCCAGTAGTCTGCGTAGTTCAGCGGGATAGCCGCCCAGGGCGATACGATCGTTTTGATCGACAATTCCACTGAAGAAAGTCACGAGCAGTGTTCCACCTCTTTCCACGAACTGCTCCAGTTTTTGGGCGACGCCTGGACGCAGCAGGTACAGCAGAGGGGCCACTACAAGACGATATCCGCCGAGATCGCTGTCAGCCGGCACGATATCTACAGGTATATTCAGCGCGTGTAGAAGGCGATAGTAGGTCTTGATTTGCTCCCAATAGTGCAGGCGATCACTGGGCCCTGGTAGGTACTCAACGGCCCACCAGTTCTGCCAGTCCATAATGATCGCCGCCTGTGCCGGCACTCGTGCGCCAGTCACACCTGCCGAGAGACGTTTCAGTTCTTCTCCCAGTTGTGCAGCCTGCTGGAAGATGCGGCCATGTTCACTGCCTTCGTGGGGCACAACGGCGCTGTGAAACTTCTCTGCCCCTGCTTGTGACTGGCGCCACTGGAAGAACATCACCCCGTCAGCTCCATGCGCAATTGCCTGGTGACTCTGCAGCCGCATGCGTCCAGGACGCTTATGCGGGTTCTGCGGCATCCAGTTGACCTGGCTGGGACTCTGCTCCATAACCAGGTGCGGTTGTCCACCCTTCAGCGAGCGCATCAGATCGTGCGTAAGCGCCGTTTCCCAGGCAGGAGTTGTATTTGCCGGGTAGGTATCAATAGAGATAATATCCAGGTGCGGAGCCCAGGAAAAGTAGTCAACTGGTTTGAAGGCAACCATGAAGTTAGTCGTTATGGGAATAGTAGGAGTAATCTCGCGTAAAATGGCTGCTTCAGTGAGGTAGCAAGCCAGTAAAGAGTCCGACATGAAACGCTGGTAGTCCAGACACTGTCCGGGATTGTTCTGGGCTGGGGTGATACGCGGTGGCAACACATCCCGCCAGTCATAGTAACGCTGGCTCCAGAAATCAGTTCCCCAGGCTATGTTCAAGCTCTCCAACGATTGATAGCGCTTCTGTAGCCACACCCGAAAAGCAGCGGCACATGCATCGCAGTAGCAGCACGACGCGTGGCAGCCATACTCGTTGTTGACGTGCCACATAGCTAGTGCGGGATGGGCATGATACCGCTCGGCCAGGTGCCGCACCAGTTCAGCCGACTTGCGGCGATAATCCGCGCTGTTGGGACAGTAGTGCTGGCGCGATCCGTGGCTGAGGCGCTTGCCATCGCGTGTCACAGGCAGCATATCAGGATAGAGACTGCTCATCCACGTCGGTGGTGAAGCCGTGGCCGTGGCCAGATCGGCAGCGATACCATGCTCAGCCAGCATGTCCATAATGCGATCTAACCGGTCAAAGTAATAGTGATCGGGCGCAGGTTCCAGCGCTGCCCAGGAGAAAATATTGATCGAAACCATGTTGACGCTGGCAAGCTTCATCAGCCGCATGTCATCGAGCCAGATAGACTCGGGCCATTGTTCGGGGTTATAGTCTGCTCCGTAGAGGATCATTTCAGGAAAGGGTTGCGGCATACGTTCTGCTTTCTCTCTCTTGACTCAAGATCACCTCGTTTGCTGACCTAATCTAAATCATGTTGGAACTGTTGGAACTACACTCCATCAGTCTCTGTAACATCTCTCAAAGCATCCTGCACCGCCTGCTCTACTTCTTTGTTCAGGCGTACTTGCAATTCGGCGGCCCATTGCTCATTCCATATTCCCTGTGCTTCCATTAATTGCTGGCAGCGCAAAAGTGGGTCCCCTTGCTCTTGATAATCCTGGGCCATAGAGCGAGTAACACACACCTCTAGCAGCACTGGACCATGCCCCTCGCGCGCATGCTGCATAGCATCACGCATGGCTGTATTAACAACTAATACATCAGAGCCATCGATAAGGTGATACTCCAGGACGGCAGGGAGAGACACACCTCGTATGGATGCGCGTTCGATATCAGAGCAATCCTGTTCACAGACAAATACCACGGGCAGCTGGTGCAGCGCGGCAAAGGTCACACCTTCAAGAAAATCGGGTTCAGCAGTAGCCCCATCGCCACAGTATGCCACTGTTACCGCGGGCGCCTTGCGCAACTTGCTCGCGAACGCGATGCCCGCCGCGTGGAGGATCTGAGTGGCAACCGGCGCGGGACCTGTCACTATATTATGCTTATGATAGCCCCAGTGAAGCGTCGCCGGTTTCATCTCAGCTCTATCATCACCATCATGCACCCACTGTTTGTATGCCTGTAAGTAGGTACGAAAGACCTCGTACGCTGTCATGCCAACGTTCAGCACAACCCCCAGGTCTCGGTAATATGGTAGCGTAAAATCTTTGCCCACCTCGATACACAGAGCGCTTCCCACCTGTGCCGCTTCGTGACCTCGACAGCTAGCAACGAAGCCGATTTGCCCTTGCTCCTGCAGCCTCAGAGCATAATCATCAACTATACGTGCCAGCAGCATGCTCGTATAAGCAGCTCGTAGAAAGGAGCTAGAAGTAGAGGTGATGGTGTTTATTTCCACGCGTATACTGCCTGCCCACTCAATATTCGAGATCACTGTGTCGGGCTATAAGATATAGTTGCTAAACCATCTGCTGCTAAGCCCTTCTTGCAGCAGCAACCCCATATTCAGCTACCCAACGAGGTTACTGTACTTTATCTTACAGCCTTCAGTCAATATATGAAGCGACCGACCGTTTTATTGACAACCGCAAATTTGCAGCGTTAGATTCTTGATAGCTTTCTATCACCAGGTCAAACAAAAAAAGGAAATATCAGTTCGTGGTTAAAAAACTCGGTGAAAACGCTCTGCCATACACAAATTCATCTACATCCACATCCATGCAGCAGCAAACACCTGCTTTATGGAACTGGCTCCTGGTCCTCTGTGCTTCTGCTTACGTTGGATGCATTTTACTTACCACCGCTCCACTGCATAGCATGGTAGGATTCCACACGCATATATGGATAAGCAGAGCAATTATAGGGTTCGATCGCAGGTTGTCCTTTCCCACGGATTTCCATCTTGCCAGAGATCATTATGCATCACAGCAGGAAACCGGTTACCTGGAGTTCGCGCTGCTTATCCTGCTCGCCTTCGTAATCTATGGGTTGAGCGCCCACTTGATACAGCGGAGAGGAGAGCAAAGCAACTACGCCCTGGCGTTACGCCTGATCTGGCTCGCTACTATTGTAAGTGGCTGCATCTACATATTCACGCCAGCCTCCACTTCGGATGATATCAGCTCCTACGCCAGTTACGGTCGCCTACTTATTATTCACCATGCCAATCCCTACTTTATCCCGCCATCTGCATTTCCCCAGGACCCGACCTATCACCTTGTCTACTGGAGACATGTTGTCTCCGTATATGGGCCCATCTGGACGGTTATCAGCGCTTTCCTGGGATGGTTTGCAGGCATTGACGGCCTGGGCTATCTCATCACCTTCCGCGTGTTTACATTCGCAGCCCATCTGCTGAATATCCTGCTTGTTACAGCTATCCTGCGCGCGATGAATCGTTCACCGCGCACTATTACACTTGCTGCTCTGCTTTACGCATGGAACCCACTCGTCCTGTTGGAAAGCAGCTTGGGTGGGCATAATGATATATTCATGGTCACGTTCATACTATTGGGCATTTTGCTCAGTGTGCGCGCTGAACAAAATGACATAACTCACTTTCGCAGCTACGCCGCGCCACTTGTTGTCTTCACATTAGGCGCTCTTGTCAAATTCAGCGCCTTTCCGATCATTGCTCTCTTCATTGCCATGTTGTTCTGGAAAACACTCTATTCAAAGCCCATTGTATCTGATCCCGGCCGGAAAAGCGTACAAACCCTTTGTAAAAGAGCCCTCCTCACGGCTCTCTCAGCAGGGTTCGCCAGCAGTGCAGCCGCGCTCATGTTTTACGGACCATTCTGGCTTGGTCACAGCATCAAGGATATCGTGAACGGCTTTTCTTCACAGCCTACTGCGCATTCCGCGTACGACTCCATCCTGATTTTTGTACGTGTCTTGAATAAGATACATAGCCTACCAGCATATCTTTTTTTATTCACCAGTCGCGATACGTGGGACATAATCATTCTCATAGCTATAGTGTGCGCCCTGGCAGCAGGCATCGCCCTGCTGAGGCGGGCACCTACAACACGCACTGTTGTACTTGCTACTCTGCTTACATTGGGAATATTCTACCTCCTCACTGCCTGGTTCGTTCCATGGTACGTGACATGGCTGGTGAGCCTGGCCGTGGTTTGCCTGCCTATAGCAAGGGATCGCCTTGGACGTTCACTCTTCACCCTTGCACTGGCTTTCTCAGCTTCGGCTTTTTTGACATACTACTATGTCAGTCTTGGCCAACTAGTCTTTGATCCCACCAGAATCAACTGGTTTATCCTGGCAGATATTGGCACCTTTGTAATCCCGCTTGCAGCCCTTCTCCTTGCGCTGGTCTCCCCACGCAACGTTGCTTTTCGCCATACGGGAATCTATAATGGATGCAAAGTATAGTCTCTAGACTTGAGCCGAGAATGTCAGCGTAGACTTTGGGAGGCATCATGACAGTAAACACCCGCACGACTGAAGCCAATGTTGCAGCGCAGCAACTTGACCTCATTGCGCTTTACCGGACCATGGTAACAGCGCGCACCACTAACGATATTCTGAAAACGCGTAAGACACAGGGCAAATTCGCTTTTTATATTGGATGTGCAGGACATGAAAGCATGGCTGCCGTTGTGGCCGCCCTTAATGAAGATGATTGGCTTTCTCTCTATTATCGAGACCTGGCAGCATGGCTACAGCGCACGGGCGATATACATGGGCCGCTGCGCGAGGCCTATTCGCGCACAACCGGGCCGATGTGCTCGGGTCGCAATATGCCTTCACATTATAGCAGCAGACGCCACCACGTTCTGCCGACCTTCAGCGAGGTAGGCGCGCTTGGGCCCTTCGCCGGCGGTGTTGGCTTTTCCTTGCAGTGGCACAAGAGCAGCGACTTGATCATGTACACCACTGGTGATGGCGGAGTAGCAACCAACGACTTCAATGTCTTGTTTCGCCAGGCAGCCGTCCACAAGCTGCCTGTGCTGATGGTTGTCGAGGATAACGGCTGGGCTATTACCACAGCTTCTCCCATTCAGTGGGCCGGGTCCCTGGTCGAATGGGCCAGGGGCGGCGGCGTCTATGCTGAAGAAGTCGACGGCACCAATACTATGGCCGCCTATGAAGCTGCGACCCGCCTGGTACAACATATTCGCTCGGGTCAGGGTCCAGCATTGATGCACCTTCGTCTTGGCCTGCTCGATCCACATTCCAGCAGTACCGATATTAAATCCTATCGCAAGAAAGAAGAAATCGAGTTAACAACAGCTACCAAGGACCCGGTGAAAAACTTCGGCCGCTGGCTCGTGGAACATGGGCATCTCCAGGAAGCCGATATAGATCGTATTCGCAAAGAGGTTCGTGCCGAATTGGAACGCGCCGAAGCTCAGGTTTTACAGGAGCCAGAGCCAACTGCTGATCGTGTGATGAATCATGTCATCAATATTCCACATTGGCGGGAAAACACGCCGCGCGGCAAGAAACGGCCGACGACGATGCTGGGTGCAATCAACGAAGCGCTGGCAGAACTGGCCCTTCGCAACTCGGGTTTCTTCGTCTACGGACAGGACGTGGGCAGCCCCAAAGGCGGCGTCTTCGGCGCCACCTCTATGCTTGTCACACAATTTCCAGGGCGTGCGATCAGCAGTCCACTCAATGAACAGCTCATCGTAGGTATCGCTGCAGGGGCGGGCATGGTCGATGGCAAAGCACGCTGTGCCGAGATCCAATTTGTAGATTACCACCAATCGGCAACGCAAACCATACGCATGGCCGCGCGTGTCTCCTACCAGAGCTATGGTGACTGGAGCGTTCCTCTCATCATTCGTACTAAAACCGGTAGCGGCGGTGGCGGTCCAATCTCCAGCAGCACTGCTGGTGGCGGCGCTTTCGGCCACTCTAATACGGGCGAGCAGTGGTTTACTACTGTCCCGGGCATGATTACTATCTGCCCTGCCACACCCTTTGATGCTAAAGGCTTGTTACTTGAAGCTGGCCGGGCACAATCTCCCGTCGCCTTCCTGGAGCGGGGGCGCCTCTATCGTTCCGAGCCGCCAAAAGATAACCAGGGCAATAGTATTACAGCCATAGATAGGTGAAGGGCCGAGCAGCCTCGCCATTATCGCCTGGGGCACAATGGTGCTGGAAGCCTGCACTGCCGCCGCCAACATCGTTAATTCACAGGGCGGAGCTATCGATATCGTCGACTTGCGCACGCTCGCTCCATTTGATGAAGAGGCTGTCGCGGCAGCAGTGCGCGAAGCAAATCGTGTGATCGTGGTCACGGAAGAGGCCGACCTGACGAGCTTTGGGCGCCATGTCCACTCGTGGATTGTGCAGCACTGCTTCTACGACCTGGATGGCACACCAGCCTTCATCTCTGCTCTACCCGCTCCTGCAGCGCCTTACAATGCGCCCGAGGAAACGGCTTTCTATCCGACTGCAAGGACAATCGAGGAGAAGATAGTAGAGCTACTGGCAGAGTAATAGGTGCAAAAAATGATGCCCCCCTGCAAGACTTGCAGGGGCATTGGGGGTGCGTTACTTTTTTGAAACGTCTCCTCAACTGACACAGCATTTGCACCACTCTGCTATACTGATAATAGGTGATCTCTACCGTGTGATCCGTCGTAAAACGTATCATCGGCTCCGGACCCCTGTCCCAAGCTCGATGCCGCGTAGCGGCAGAGAAGAGGATGAAAATGGGATCGAGCCTCCACCAAAGCGGCCAGCCATGGGGTAGAATCGGGGCGAGAGTGGCGAGCCGAGACCGAGACACTTTGGTGTGTGAAACCCGAGTCCCAAGCTGGTCTGGGTGCTTCCAGAAGAGATGAGTGTCGCCCTTCGTTCAAAGAAGTGAGCACGAGTAGGAACGTTGTTGCTCTCTGCGCACCTCTCGCCGCCCTCAGCGGAGAGTATACCTCAGAGGAGAGCGAGAAAGGAAGGGAGTCTGTATGCACGTTCTCTAGGTGCGCTGCTCGGGCTTAGACCTGCACAAAAAGACGGTGGTGGCCTGCGTCATCATCAGCCACCCCAATGGCAAGGTCGACAAGTCCATCCGCATCTTCCCCACGACGACGACTGGGCTGCTGGCCTTGTGTGCGTGGCTGGAGAGTCTGCAAGTGAGGCAGGTGGCGATGGAAAGCACAGGCATCTATTGGCGGCCGCTCTACAATCTGCTGGAAGACCGGTTTGAGTTGATCCTGGCCAATGCCCATGAGATCAAAGCTTTACCGGGTCGCAAAACCGATGTCAAGGATTGCGAATGGATTGCCGAGCTGTTGCGTCACGGCTTGATCCGCCCCAGTTTCATTCCCGCCAAGGGGGTGCGCACCGTGCGCGACCTGATGCGCTACCGCAAAAGCCTGGTCTACCAGCGCACCCAGCAGATCAACCGGCTGCACAAAGTGCTGGAAACCGCCAACATCAAACTGACCAGTGTGGTCACTGACGTGCTGGGCAAAAGCGGACGCAGTATGCTCCAAGCCCTCATGGAGGGCGAAAGTGATCCTCAAACCTTGGCCAAGTTGGCCCGTGGGTCCTTGCGCAGCAAGCTGCCGCAGTTGCAAGAAGCGTTGGAAGGACGAGTCGAAGCCCATCACCGACTCTTGCTCCAGCAGATCTGGTCGCATCTGCACTTCTTAGAGGCTGCCATGGAGCAGCTGCTGCTGGACATTGAAGGGCACATGGCTCCCTTCGAGGAGGTGCTGGCCATCCTGAGGACCCATCCAGGGGTGCAACGGCTGGCGGCGATGAGCTTTGTAGCTGAAGTGGGGGTCGACCTCTCGCCGTTTCCGACCGCCAACCACTTCGCCTCCTGGATTGGGGTCTGTCCAGGCAATCACGCCAGCGCGGGCAAACGCAAGCATGGGCACACCACGGGGGGCAATGTCTACTTGCGTGCCCTGTTGGCCGAAATCGTCTGGTGTATCAGTCATACCAAAGACAATTATCTCTCGGCTCAGTATCACCGCCTGGCCCGGCGCATTGGCAAGGCCAAGGCCGTGGTGGCGGTCTCCCACACCGTGGCGGTCAACTTCTACCACATGATCACCAAGAAACAGCCCTATCGCGAGCTCGGAGCCGACTACTTTGACCGAGTGGATCGCGACCGCCTCACGAAACAGACGGTCAAACGCTTAGAAGCTCTGGGCTATGAGGTGAGCCTGACCCCTAAGGAGGTGAGAGCCTGAGCTGAGCCTGCCACTGGAGACGGCTCTTGTTCGCACTCGCTTGGGGCACCAATGCGGGCAGGGGGGACTGTGTCTCGTTTTTCTGTTTCTGTACTCAGGGTGGGGGATATTTTCGTAGGAAGTGTCCCAACTGCGGGCTCTTCGTCACATTTCGTGCCAAGGATGAGTCACCCGGAACTCACACTCCCTGTACCTGCACCTTTGGAATGCCGAAGTGTATGTCCCAACTGTCGCAATTGTCCCATCACGCCCCACGCATATTGCACGTCCTGGACATGTTGTGTGTCCCAATGTCCCAACCGTCCCATCACACCTAACCTCAGCACTGAAAAAATCAGGTGAAATGTGCAAGGTACCTGCAAGCTTTCGACCCGTGCGCCAGCACCAATCCATGTCCATGCACCACACCCTGGATCACCGGGTGCGGTACATCCTTTGGCATGAAGGATAGCATCTGGGAACTCTCAGTCAGGCTTCTGCGTAAAAAAATGACGCGCACCCTTTGCTACTGCGTGACTCGACCTGCTGTCCAAACGTATGCTATACTAGCCCACGGTCATCTATTCCAGAACACCTTGGTCATAGTCAACAGCAACTTTGCAGGCGGAATGCAGAGGTCAGAACCTCTGCTGGGGAGGGATATTCTCGTACATAATACCTGGGACATTTTGATACATGAAATTTGGAGGAAGTATGGATATTAAGACCAGTGCCACTGAAATCAATAATAGCGCCCCTGATGGGTTAGAAACGCCAAAACAGCCTATCGACCAATCAAAAAACTTCCTCATCCGGCGTTTCCGGCCAACCGGTGAAGGTATTATCGTTCTCGGGCTTGCCATCGTCGCACTCATTCCACGTATCGTCCTCGCCACCCAACTCGACCAGGTCACTGACGAAGGTATTTATATTGTCGCAGGCAAACTCTATTTCGCCCTCATAACCCATCTACGCATCTCTTCGCCCCAATGGGACTTTAACTACGAGCACCCGCCCGTAGTCAAGCTGCTCGTAGGGTTGTTTATTTATCTCAATGCCCACCTCGGTCACCTGTTAAACGAGTTGCTGGCAGCGCGCATTCCCAGCATCGTCTCCGGCACACTGCTCGTAATCACCATTTACTGGTTAGGCCGCGCGCCATTTGGTCGGATCGTTGCTCTCCTTGCCGCGCTTTGTCTCGCAATCAGTCCCTGGCTGGTTTATTTCAGTGCGCTGGCCTATCTTGATATGACTATGACGATGCTGATCACAATTGCCTATCTCCTGCTCTGGCCGGCTATTCGCCAGCCGCGCCTGTACGTACTCTCGGCAATGCTTGTTGGCCTGGCGGCGGCTTGCAAATATACAGCCGTTCTCGTCATACCTGCTATGGTATTATTCGTCGCTTACTATTTTCTTTTAATACGGCCCAGGCTTCCTGCTGAGCAACGACCGCCGTTCCCATGGCGCAGGTGGGCAGGAGCAATCATCATCTCGCCCATTACCTTCTTTATTGCTGACCCGGCCATCTGGCCTAATCCAGTGGGACTTTTGAAACACAGCTTTCGTTTCGAGTGGCATCACTCAATAGATGGTCACCTGACATTCATTGCGGGCCAGTACAGCCTGCATATCCCCCACTGGGCTATCTTCTACATGATCTTTGCCAAGATGAGCGTCTTTGTGACGATCCCTGCCGCCTGCTTTGGCATCTTCGCTCTGATACAGTTGCTCCGATTCCACCTGCGCAAGGCCAACTTGCCGGCCACCGGGGTAACCAGAATCGCCTTCCTCTTTATCTGGCTTGTTTCACTGCTGGGTATGTTTAGCTTACTCAACATAGTAGTTGGCACCCACTATCTCCTACCTACGGCCATACCCATTACACTGTCAGGCGCATTCGCCTGGGTCACCTTGTTCCGCTACCGGCAAGGAGCGCTATTCCTCTCTGCTAAAAAAAGCATGCCACCTGCCCCGGCTGTGCAAACCATTGATACCGCAATGCCTGTTAAGCCGCATATTGACCTGCGGGCTGCTGTAGTACTGGCATTGCTTATTCTCTTTCTCATAGGACCTCATCTCACCGGCCTGGTTAGCGTCTACGGGGCAGAGGGCTATACCAGCGAGTTTTTCAACGGCGAAAACAATGTCTTACAGGTAGCATATCCGGCCTACCGTGAAGCTGGCCAATGGCTGTTGGCACATACCCACGGACCTGGCAAAGTGGGACTCGTCGCCATTATAGGTACCATTGTCGGTCCAGGAAACGAAGGCCGCTATGATGTATCGTGGTATACATACAATAAAGACCTGCCAGGACGACTGAAATTTTCAGAAGCTCTCCCAGACGCTCACTCTTTCCCCTACGATTACCTTGTATGGCCAATGCATCTTGTGCAGCGCGGTTATACCATTCCTGAACCATGGCGTTCTCATATCGTGCATGTCATTATGGGAGGCAACACCACGTACTGCTTCATCATGGCACGTGACCTCGTGGCCATTACATGACAGGTATACCCACGTCCAACCAGACATTGAGCACCTGGTACATCGAAACTTACTTTACTTTGCTATACCATGATGTGACTCGATAGATTGTTAAAACGTCTGGTAACTTGTCTGTAGACAGAGAACGCACCTGTACAAGCTAGAGCTTATAGATATCACCACAACCAGCAAAATCTGGCTAGATGATGTGCGAGTCGTAGCCTTTCCTTGATATCAACAAGATGCCCTTTTGGGGTTTTCCTATGGTATCTAGCTTTATTAATTTCTATGATGAGGTGTATCGGTCATATATGGATACAAATCATGTTGAGTTTGTTAATGCTTCTCCCATGCCCTCATCAATACCCGTAATACCGGCTAAGGATGAGCGAGATATTCGTTCATCCCAAAGGCCGAAAGCGCTATTTAATCTTGCATCCTCCTCTAAATGGGGATGGCAAGATGCGCTCTATCTGTTCATCCTCTTACTCTCAGTAGTCGCTATGGCTCGCTACTTCACACCCGATTTCACTGGTGAAGTAGCAGGCATGTGGTGGGACCCTCTGCTCAACATGTGGACGCTCTCCTGGGACACTACTACCTTACTACATGCCCCAACACACCTGTGGCAGGCGCAATTGCTCTATCCCAACAACCTCACACTAACTTACTCCGAGAACTTACTCGGTGAAGCCATCTTCTTTGCGCCATTCTTTCTCGCCACGCATAACCCGGTGCTGGCCTACAATGTCACCTTCTACCTGGCATTTCTCCTGTGTGGCATAAACATGTATATTGTGGCGCGTCACTACACCGGTAAATCACTAGCTGCATTGGTGGCAGCACTGATCTACGCCTTCTCACCATATCGCATAGGACAGATAGATCATATACATATTGTCGCCGGAGAATGGATTCCGCTGGCATTGCTCTATCTCGATCTTTCATTCCAAAACGGCCGCTGGCGTCACTGGAGCCTGTTTGCACTATTCTATTTCCTGCAAGTACTCAGCAGTATCTACTATGGCATCTTCCTGAGTTATACCCTGCTGGCATTTATACTCATCCGCTATAGCTGGCCATTCCTGTCACAGTCGTTGCAAAAAGGACGTGTTTACCTGCTATATATCCTGAAACAAGCTCTAAAACCAACTGTTGTCTTCACCATTTCATTTATCATACTCGACTTACTGCTGGCACCTTATTTCGCCATACAACGTCAAGGTCTTGCACGCACCCTGAGCGAAACTGCCGCCTTTTCCGCCTTTGTGCGCGACTTTGGATTTACCGCGCCCTTTAACTGGTTATACGGTATCCACTTCTATAACGGAGTCCCATTTCGCAACGACAGCGAGCACTACCTCTTTCTCGGCTGGGCAGCGCTAGTCCTGGCCACACTGGGCGTCTTCCGCGTCCTCCGGCTGCGCAATGCCACGATGTGTGCGCTCGCTCTGACAGGGGTCATCGTGCTCCTCTTCTCTTTCGGCCCGGCTTTGCAGTATGCAGGACCTCATGGAGCGCCGGCCCTACCGGGCCCCGCACCATCGTTCCAGCATCCAACACCACCACCTTATCCACCGGATTTACCCATGCCCTGGCAAGCCGCTTACTACCTGCTTCCCGGTTTCAAGGCGCTGCGCGCTCCCGCTCGCCTCACCGGCGTATTACTGCTGGTGCTGGCACTGCTGGCTGCATATGCTATCGCGTGGCTCCAGGAAAGCAGTCAAAAAGTACTACCAGCAAGACAAATCGACAGCCCGCAGGTACAGGTGAAGGTCTTTTCACACCACTTTGCATTTCCATCCTGGCGTGTTGTTTTAGTGCAGGTTTTACTAATCGGGGTCGCGTGTGCCATTGTCCTGGAGGCAATACCGGTACATTTACCCGTCACCTATGTACCAACCGGTAACCATATTCCTGCTGTCTACCAGTGGCTTGGCGCACATGCAGATCAGCAGCCCATCGTTGAGCTTCCCATCTCTCAAAAAGATGGCAGGGATGATGCCTGGTACGATTACTATGCCATTTACCACACACATCCACTTGTGAACGGTTGGAGTGGCTTTCGACCAGAGCTCACCGAACACATTGCTGCTTCACTCCTCAGCTTTCCTTCGCTAAGCAGCCTGGCGATGCTGAAGCGGTATCACGTACGCTACGTAGTATTGCATCTGCAGCTTTTTAGTCCTGGTATGGCCGCCACTCTACTTACAAAAGTGGAGGCAAGCCCCGGTCTCGTTCGTGTCGCGAACTTCGGCAGCGACTCAGTCTGGCAGGTGAGATAAATTATGAAACGTCCCCCGACTCGCGATATCATCCTATTGTTCGTGGTGACCCGCTTATTGCTGGTCATGGTCACCTACTTCGGCTACATTCTGCTCGTGGTGCCCAAAGATTCGACAATTCCGGTAAATATGGTTTCGCTTCTGACTTCCTGGAATCACTGGGATGCAACCAATTACCTGAGGATCGCCCAATTCGGCTATCAGAAAGTGTATGACCTGGCATTCTTCCCCCTGTTCCCCGCGCTTATCTGGACCTTTGGTCACCTTTTGGGAAACTGGAGCTACCTGCTCGTCGGCACCATAATAAGTAACCTGGCACTGTTGGGCGCTCTGTTTGTGATTTACCAGCTTGCCGTCGAAAGTCTGGGAGAACAGGTTGCACAACGCACACTCCTGTACCTGTGTATTTTCCCTACTGCATTTTTCTTCTTTGCCGCTTACAACGAGTCGCTGTTTCTGCTGCTGACAGCAAGCGCTTTTCTCGCCATGCGCCGGCAGCGTTGGTGGCTGGCCGGCATACTGGGCATGCTCGCGGCTTTGACACGCTCGGCTGGCCTCTTTCTAGTCATACCATACCTGTGGGAACTGTGGGTCTCGCAGGGGAGCATCACTGCTACTCGCCAGAAGATCCTGCTCAGGCTCCTACCTATCGTACTTATCCCACTGGGTACAGCCCTCTATTGCCTCTACTGCTGGAAGGTCTGGGGGGATCCCATTGCCTTCGCCACAGTACAGAGTCACTGGGCACGACAGCTATCCTGGCCCTGGCAAGGTATCTTCGTGTCTCTCTATGAGCTCTTCTGGGTTCAGCCCTTCGGCTCGTTCAACGAGGTGCATATCGTTCTCGATCTGAGCGCTACAATCGGCTTTATCATCCTGGCTGTGCTGGGTTGGCGTAAACTCAGATTGCGCATCAGTTACAATCTCTGGCTAGGCATATTGATCTTCTATGGCTTGATTGGCCCTGCCCTCGCGCGGCACGACGCGGTACAGTCGAATCAGCGCTTAGTCCTGGAGATGTTCCCGGCATTCTTCGTACTCGCAGCGTTTGGCGTTAAACATCCGCGTCTTCACGAGGCCCTCATGCTCGTCTTCCCCGTATTGCTTGCCACGTTAAGCATGCTTTTCGTGACGAATCGCTGGATGGTTTAATCCTTTATTTCCCCAGGTGGATGACATAGATATCAAGGACAAATCGACTAAACTTCTAGACAGTCCAATGGCCGGTAATGAATTGTAGCACGAAAAATGCCAGCAGGTTGGAAAGCAGCTTGAGAACTTGCCAATGGTGCTGATCATGCCAGGCAAGGCTATCGAAGTTGCACACTCCCCCCATAGCCATTATAATAGCCAGGTGATATTCGACCGTGTGTAGCAATCTTTATCTTCTTTCGCTAGCAGCGTGCTCGCACCGCCCATGCTAAAACCCAAAAGGACGAAGAAAAGCTCTTAGAAGAACAAACCGCACGGAAGTGAGGTCGCTTCCTTTCCCACCTTAATACTACCCCCGGAGAGAAAAAAGCGAGGTTGAACATGCCAACATTGGAAGAAGGCCAGGTATTTGAACGCTATTTTATTATTCGCTGGTTAGGCAATGGGGTATCAGGAGAGAGCTATGAAGCTAAGGATATAATGCTTCAGCAAAAGGTAACTCTCAAGCTCATTCACCCGTGGACGCTACTGCCTGACTCGGCTCGACGCCAGTTCTTTCGCGAGATGCAGGGCATAGGCAGGTTTAACCACTCATACCTGGCATCGGTACTCGACTACGGCGAGAACAACGGTAAACTCTACGTGGCTCGCCGTTATACTACTAGCGGCTCGTTACTGGGTAATGAAGGCAGGATGTGGTTCCGCCCACCACTCAAGATAGCCGAAGCTATACGCTACTCACATCAACTGGCCAGGGTCCTGGCATACATCCACAACCACGGATACCTGCACGGCGGGCTTACTTTTACCAATATCCTGGTGCTGCGAGGTCCCAATGTTGAGAATGATCCTTACCATGAACCTTTCTTGCTTGCCGACATTGGTCTGGCCAACTTTGTGCGACGGTTCGGACAGACACAACCCCCGCCACTGCCAATTACCGCGGCACCAGAGCAACTAGGTAAGCGAGTCACCCCCGCAAGTGATCAATTTGCGCTAGCAGTACTGCTCTTCTCCTGGCTTGCTGCTCGCCCACCCTATCTCGGCTCACCAGAAGAAATTGAGCATCAGAAACTCACGGAATCCATTGCTTCGCTTCGCGCGCTAAATACCGAAGTGACTAGCGAGCAAGAGGCTATTGTGCGTCGCGCACTCGCTGTTTATCCAGATGAACGCCACTCTTCTATCCTGGCGTTTACGCAGGCATTACTGGCAACAATCACTCCCCAGGCTCAGTCCAGTGCCCAACCTGAACCTGTCCCTGAGCCTGAACCACCTGCTATTCCTGCTCCTACTCCACCTGCTCCCGATATCCCCATGCCTCTCCCTGAACCCGTTCCTGTCCCTATACCAATACCGGAACCCGATCCTGTTCCCAATCCCCAGCCTGGGCCTGAGCCCACTCCTGCACCCGAGCCGCCTGTCATCCCTGAGCCTGCACCACCCGCTCCCGACATCCCCACTCCTCTTCCTGGGCCTTCCCCTGCTCCTGAGCCTCAACAGGCCGAAACTTCTCCTGGACCTGCGCGCTTCATTATCACTTCATCTTCTAGCGAAGAGTCTCAGGAGGTTGTGTTAGAACGTGAAGAGACAACCATCGGTCGAGCTGGCTCCAGCGATATTCTGCTCGAACATGACACACAGACTTCACGGCACCACGCACTGCTGAAGCGCGAGGCCAGTCAATACATTATCTATGATCGGCGCAGCATCAGCGGGGTTTTTGTAAACGGGCAGAAGCTCATCGATGATACAGGGTATATACTAGTAGATGGCGACCATGTTCGTATCGGTAATTACGAGCTCGTTTTTCGCCTGGGTATGCCATCACCTATCAACTAATGCCCGCGTCAGCGTGACAACGGTGACAAACATGCGATAGAGATCGAGCAAACTGTCGTTGGTGAGTGCAACCACGCGTGGTGCTACCCGCTCGACGTCACGCACCCAGCATGCCATCTCTGCCATGTCAGCGACCAGAAAGGTCACCTCCAGGGAGACAGGTTGCTTGAACTCGGGAGGACGCATCGAACTTATGTTTTGTGCAGCATGCTGTGCGCCCGCGCGCAATAGTTCACATGCAACAATCGGGTGGGTGTGTGATGCAGCAAAGCGACCGATAGATTGCTTCACAATCACCTTCTCAGCATCAGGAGCGATACTCTGCGCCTCCTGCACAGTTACCGCGTCCCCACTGACAAAGATAATCGGCACGCCGTAATGCGCCGCCACCAGGGCGTTGATACCCGATTCCCCCACAACTTCGCCGTTGATACGTACCTCCCAGATAGCCCCTGGATTATATGTATGGGAAAGCACAGCGTGTTCAGCACCGATGGACCCATGATAGCTGACGAGGCAAACGCCATCAAAGCTGGCATCCAATCCTTCCATCATATACAGTGGTTTATGCCTGCCTGTAATCAGTGTCGCGTGACCACGCAGGTCCTGCGGGTGTAAATTGCGCATATGATGGTGTGAGTCGTTAACGACAAACTCTGTCGCGCCACCCTGCACAGCGCCATTAATAACAGCATTGACCTCATCGGTGAGCAGACGCCGCCCTTGCTCGTATTCTGCGCTACCTTCGATGATCTGTTCCCAGGCAACAACGCCACTTGTTCCTTCGAAGTCAGTTGAAAGAAATAGCTTCATGGAAGTATGCTCCTACTGCTCAAGAGTACGCAACGCCCTTTGCGAACAAAAGATGCCAGCAGTTCACCTTTATCGATCACCCCTTCATCACCATCCCCGGCAAAAAGCCATTCATCCCACGTTATTCTGTCTATAAAGAGCGCCCAGGCCACAGGCGCTACCTGCGCCCTTGCAACACGCATTATCTCAAAAGCATCTTCAAAGCCCGGCTCTAAGTGTTTAACAGCTTTGAGACCAGCAGCGGTCAGCGCCTCAAAAGTACGAACTGAACGGACTTCGCCTTCCACTACCTCACAGATACATCCCAGAACCAGGTACTCTTGCTCTCTCGCCGTTCCTGCGGCTTCTGTTTCCCACACACCGGCAACCAGGCTGCATCGCGATGGCAACATTGCAAGAAATGCATTGATCTGCCGTTTACTCCAGCCATGCCACACATAAGCATCATTATGCTGCTCAAGCCGTAGTGCAACGTCCAGCAACGGTCGCACTGCCTGCCACAACGACGAATCGCCATCTACCACAGTCAATTCTTCAGCTAACACACTTGCTACTCCGTCTTAATGTATGCTCAAAATACGAAAACGAGTGAATCTTGCTTGTTCTACTGTACCACAAAAGCCCTTTGGGTACTATTCTCATTACAAAATGACATTGTCTGTCAACCGGCGTAGGACTGCCATCCACTGCTAAAGCAGGGGTGCAGGGGACGCAGACGCCGTCTGGGGGACGGTGTGCCTTGCCGCAGCGCGAGGTGTCCTCGCCAGAACTCTCGACACAATCCATTGGGATGCATTATAATTAACATTGGCGCGCCGCTATCTTAAAAATACGATGCTCATGTATAGGGCCAACTAATCGAAAACAAGGAAGGTATATAACCGTGCCGTGGTGTAAGTTTTTTATTCCGAAAATCGCTTCGCCTAAAGTCAGGCCAGATGATCCTGACTTCAACGACTATGTCATGTATGCCAAGTGCATCAAGGGACATGTACTAAAAGATGCTAATGACTGGATTCTTTGCGAAAACCTACCCGCGCCCGACGCGAAGTGCTGGCAGGAAGGTGGAGAGACACTCTTCTCATTGATGGCTCGCAAATCTGCCGAAGCGCAGGCTGAAACAGGCGAGCAAAAACTCCAAGATACACCTCAACCTAGTAAATCCTGAGTTTGCATGAGCGAGCAACCTCTATCCTTATTTTCTTTAGAACCCGCACCCGGTGTACTGGAAGATGTACATCATCGCCTACTGATGTGGTATGCGGCTGAACAGCGTGAGTTGCCCTGGCGTGCTACCACTGACCCCTATGCTATCCTTGTGTCCGAAATGATGCTTCAGCAGACCCAGGTCGATAGAGTATTGCCCAAATATCAACTTTTTTTAGCCACGTTCCCCACGCTGGTAGCACTTGCTGCTGCTCCCACAGCAGATGTTATTTCAGCATGGGTGCCGTTGGGCTATAACATGCGCGCGGTACGCCTACAATCAATTGCACGACAGGTTATTGCCGAGTATGATGGCCGCATCCCCGATTCTATCGAAGCATTGCTCAAGCTCAAGGGTATCGGTCGTTATACTGCTGGTGCCATCGCCTGCTTTGGCTATGGCAAACAAGTTGCCACGGTTGATACGAATATTCGTCGCGTTTTACATCGTATCTTTCTTGGCCTGGAGTATCCCGCACCCAGACTCAATGACTCACAGATACTCACGCTTGCAGAGCAGGTACTACCCCCTGGTGAGGCTTACAACTGGAACCAGGCACTCATGGACCTTGGCGCCACTATATGCAGCGGCAATAATCCACAATGCACGCGTTGCCCGGTACAAGAGAACTGCAAAGCTTTTGCAGAGTTGGGCCAGTACAGTCTGTTCCCTGCAGGCGACGTTTTAGCACAGCTACGCAAAGTAGCTGAAAAGAAAGCTGGTTACCAGGCCCGGCCGTTCACCAGTACGAATCGTTACTTTCGTGGCCGTATCGTCGATCTACTGCGTACCGTTCCCGCTGGGCAGCGTATGACTCTTGAGACTCTGGGACCTAAAATTAAACCAGGATTTGGTGCTGATGATCTTCCCTGGCTCCAGAAAATTGTGATTGGATTGGCAAAAGATGGATTGTTGGACTATGCTAGTGATGGAGTACGATTACCTTAGGTAGATCGCACTCTTGTCCCGATCAGCTAGACTGGAGCTGATATTTTCACGAGTTAACGGTAATGCAATTGATTTTTTCAATGGAGGTAAATGACAGTGCAACTTAAAAGCCTCACCGATATTACGCCGCATAGCCGGCATATTTTTCTTTCACCGCACTTCGATGATGCTATCTACTCCTGTGGCGGCACTTTAGGAGTACAGGTCAATTGTGGGCTTCATCCCCTGGTCATCACCGTTTTTGCTGGTACGCCCCCTCCAGGTACAGAACTGAGTCCATTTGCAACACTGATACACAGAAGAATGGGGTTCAGCCAGGACACAGGAGTGGAGACCATCGTGGCTACCAGGCGTAAAGAAGATGCTCGCGCACTCAACTACCTCCACGCTGATTACCTCTGGCTGGATTATCCTGATGCCATCTACCGTGGCATACCAGCATACTATACAGGAAATAGTGACTTAATTAGTGAGGTTGATCCTGGTGATATATGGATCGATAAGCAATTAGCTCAAGACCTGGTAACATTGCACCAGCGTCTACCTGATGCCGTCTGGTATGCTCCTCTTGGTGTTGGGCGACACGTCGATCACCAGATTGTCTGTTCCGCAGCTGATCGCCTGATCCAGCATGGGGCAAACGTCAAGCTCTATGAAGACTTCCCGTATGTCCTCGAGGGAGGCGCGCTGGAAGAACGATTGAAGGAGCTGGGTGGCACATTGGAGCCAGCATTCGTCGAGATGTCTGAGATGCTGCAACTGCGCCAGGAAACAGCAGAAATGTATGCCTCGCAGGTAGAGTTAAACTTTCGCGACAAACAGACGATGTACCAATTAATGGCTGATTACACACATGATATACGACCTGTGGAGACGGTCCATTTGGAGCGTTATTGGACGGCAGGATAAGCCACACGACTCTAGCGCTACGCGGGTAGGTGGACCTCATCACCTACCTCGTTCGTTTTGCCTGGTATGATGGATATAGGTACAACTATCAATGCACTAGAAATCGGTAGCCATGAAGGGGATAGAAGGCTCGACACTAGGGCGCTACGAACTCTGGCGCCGTGTAGCTCAGGGAGGTATGGCAGAAATCTACCTGGGGTATGATCGCCGCGTGCGCCGCCAGGTAGCCGTGAAAGTATTATATGGACGCGATGAAGCGTTTATACGGCGTTTTGAGCGCGAGGCGCAGGCCGTGGGTGCGCTCACCCACGATCATATACTGCCGCTGTACGACTTCGGACAGCAAGACCCCTGGTACTATCTCGTCATGCCATACGTTAAAGGCGGCAATTTGCGCAATTATCTGCAAAAGAGAAAGCGATTTACGCTGGAGGAGGCGGGCAGCTTTCTAGACCAGGTAGCCTGCGCATTGCAGTGCGCTCATGATAACGGTGTGGTCCATCGTGATGTGAAACCTTCCAATATCCTGCTGCGCAAAGACGGCTATGCCTATCTCGTCGACTTTGGGCTGGCGAAGGCAATAATGGCGGCGGATTCACTTACCAACGCCGGAACAATTGTTGGCACGCCGGAATACATGGCTCCAGAGCAATCAAATGGCTTGAGCGATCATCGCAGCGATATTTATTCACTGGGTATCATCCTGTATCAGATGTTGACAGGACAACTGCCATTTACAGCCGAATCACCGGTAGCTGTCTCTTTAAAGCATATTCAGATGATGCCGACTTCACCGCATGAACTCAACAACGAAATTACACCGGATATCGAGGCAGTCATTCTCAAAGCCATTGCGAAGGATCCACTGGAGCGCTTTCAAGATGCCCGGGCGCTATCCCTTGCTTATTGGAAAGCGCTTATGCAAGAGCAGGTAGAGCCAGCAATAAATCAAGCTATATCTGCTCCTGAACCAGAAGCATGTGAGATACCAGCAGACGGTCTGCCACGCGCAGGGTATACATCTCCACTGATCCTACAAACAACAAAGCGCGTACCTGCTTATCCACCTATTACAACGATGCTCATTCCTCTTGTAGAAAACCCGGAAGAGCCAGCTGAGGAGATGCCAGGTCATGCCAGCGTGGAATCAAGACCTGGATCACTACTTTCCGCTGCTGGCGCAGTAAGCAAAACACGTCGTTTGCGTATTCCCCTCATCGCGTTGCTATGTTTCACGCTTATCATGGCCATACCACTCGGTTTGCTCTGGGAACTACACCAGTCCCAAAAGATAGGCCCGATACAGAACGTATCGTCTCTTGTAGAGATGCACCAGTTGCAAGCGAACTTAACTGCCACAGCATTGGCTCAAGCGCGGGTCCAACTCCAGGCAACATTAGCTGCACAGTCACGTGTCCAGGGCCCAGCCGGTGCTGATGCAGGTCTCAATACAGGACAGCTACTCTACGCATATGATATGAAGAGCCCAGGCCGTGGCTGGGTTAACGATGGCATTCAATGTGCCTTCTCACCCCAGGGCTATCATGTGCATGTATATCCACCATATAGAGCGGCCTGGTGCTACTCTGGCCAGGAACAATTCTCCGACGTCAAAATCACTGTACAGGCAGCACTGCTTCATGGCAATATCTACGGATTAATTTTGCGCCTGAATCCCGCCGCCCCTTCATTTTATGCTTTGGAAGTCAATAAGCGTGGCGAATACCGTTTTGTACGTGCACAAGGTAGCAATCCGCTGAACTGGTTGACACTCATCGATTGGACGCCTTCCAACGCTATTCAAAGCGGTTATGGGCACCTCAACACCTTCATAGTCCTGACTAGAGGATCAAAACTCAGCTTCTACATCAACAAGGTATTCGTCAATAGTTACTCGGATACGACCTATACCTCGGGCTTCATTGGACTCCTGGCTGGAGAAGATGACAATGGCAGCGCCGTTGCCGTGTTCGATGACATAGGAGTGTACCAATATTAGCAATTGGTATTGGATCGATTTTGATAGGTCTACAACTATGGGTTCACAAACACACCTGCAAAACGAAAACACACCGATTGTAGAACACATTGTCTACCTGTCTCTTGGGTCCAACCTCGGAGACCGTCGCAGCAATCTCGCAACGGCATTACAGCGTTTGCGTGACGTAGTAGAGATCTGGGCTGTCTCGCCTCTATATGAGACAGAACCTGTCAGCTATCTCGACCAACCACGATTCTACAATATTGTTTGTTCTGGCAAGACTGCACTTTCGGCGCCAGAACTCTTGAAATTTGCAAAAGAAATTGAAAGCGAGCATGGACGGCAACCATCGTTCCGTAATGGTCCAAGATCGGTTGACATAGACATCATTTTTTTTGATGATCTCTGCATGGCACAAGATGACTTGACGATTCCGCATCCGCGCATGGCAGAGCGGGCTTTCGTACTGGTGCCCCTGGCAGAGATCGCGCCACAAGTGGTGGATCCCGTCAGTGGACATACAGTACAAGAACTGCTCCAAAACGTCTCACAGGAAGGAGTAAAAAAGCTGGCACCCGCTTTACGGATCTCATTAGACTGATAACTATGTTGCTCTTGATGTTTGTTGGCCGGGTATAAGTTCTAAAACTATGATCTCAAGCCTTCATGAGCTACAAGTTCAACGCTTAACGGGACTTGCATGGCCGTGCTATAATTCGGTTACATAGGAACGTATATACTACATGGATACATTTTTTGTACTGTGCAGAGGATGTGCCAACAGGGAGCATTTGTGGAGGGAGTTCTGCTAGATACTGGTCAGTTAGCGAAGGCGGCAGTGGATGTCGCTTCTGATAAAAAGGCCTCGGATGTCATCTTATTAGACATTCGAAATGTCAGCATTATTGCCGATTACTTCGTTATCTGTAGTGGTCAAAACACGCGACAGATCCAGGCTATTGCTGATGCGATTGACGAAGAATTAGGCAAACGAGGAGCCAATGTGCTTCACCGAGAGGGTGGTGCAGAGACCGGCTGGTTGCTGTTGGACTTTGGTGATGTCATCGTACACGTATTTGGGCCCAAGGAACGAGAATATTATCGTTTGGAACGCCTCTGGAGTGAAGCTAAAACAGTGGTATACCTACAATAACTTTTGTAGAAAAGGTGGTCAACGATGACATTATTCCGTAATCGCACATTTCTTGAAGGTATTGCGCTTGGTGGTGTTTGTGGCATTATTATCGGCTCCATTATTGCTTTCACTCTCGGCGAAAGTAGCATAGAAGCTGTGCGCCGCATCATCGATGAGCGGCTCTCTCGCCACAGAATCCCTTTTGAATACCTTTCTCAATAATCTGGCCAGATTTGTCTAGATCGCTGCAATTTTCAAGGGCATTGCAAGCGTAGTGCCTTTATGTGCTTAAGCGACCGATCCCTTATCAATCTCAGGTACTAGAAATGTGAGGACACTATACTACTGCAATGAGGTGAGAACGTGCGGTTTCTGATGATATTTCTTGTTGTAACGCTTTTGTGTAGTTCGGCCATCTTATTCACACCCAATGTAAGTGCTCATGGATGTGCTCCTCCTACCCCTCCAGCTATAGCGGGTTCACCTGCACCGGCACCTGCAAGCAAGGGAGCATTTCTCCTGAATGAAATCCTCTTAAACCCAGAATCTACCTGGAATTGCTCTGAATCCGGCACAGATTTCGTCAGCAAAGATACCTGGGTCGAGCTATATAACCCCAAAAATCAGCCGTTTAATCTTTACGTTGCACACGCCTATCTCGATAGCGGTCCCGGCACGACCATTTACTACCTGCCCTTTGGATCAGCCATAACAGGACATGGTTTCCTGGTTGTTTTTCCGCGCACCATTGGAAACTTCGCCCCCGAGCCGACTCCCACTATTCGCCTTTTGATCGCCAATACAATAATCGATGAGATGAAGGTCCCCAGGTTGGCAGCAGACCAATCATATGCTCGTCTTATGGATGGAGCAAGCAAATGGCAGGTCGTCAGTACTCCCACTATCGATGCGAGTAACAATACTTCTGGAGTAAACTCTACCCCCACTTCGCTATCCACGCCTGCGGGATATAAGAGAAACGCAAATGGTAATGGACACAACAATATTCCATTTGCCAATGGTACACAGCCTGTGTGGAGTAAACTCCAATTTCCTACTCCTGCCCCCGTTCCCACTACCAGCATCTCCTCAACGCCACTGCCATCTTCGCCTCCTGCGGCCAGTAGCTCGGATTTGCCTCGACGTATCAGCATGACGGTCCTGATTGTGATGTTGGCTTTAGCGCTATTCTTGTGTTGGCGAGTGTTTAAAACGTCCTGAAATTGCGCTATATCATCACGACTCCGAGCCACCCTGGACAGAATTTGCTTTCTTCCCTTTGTAGAGTGCACGTGGTATGATCTGCCTAAAGAACGAGTACCAGCCGACATATTTTGTGGGAAGACCGTGAGCCAGGAACAGTTATTGATAGTCACTGCACATCTCGAATTTTTAGAGGCTGCCCTGGACGAATTAAAGCGCCTTGACAAACAACTGGCAAGCGGCGAAGTATTAGCCCCTGGCATTGTACTATGCTCCTGCCCTGATGCCCCAACATTAATGCACGAGGCGGCGAAGGTGCGCCCTACCTTCGTACGCCACCTGGCGCCAGCCCAGGCCGTGATTAACTTGAGCAATACTGAGCGCGATACCGGCGCACTTGCCCTGGCGGTAGCGAGCCTACCAGACTTCCAGCAACTGGAGCGGGGGGTGCGCTTCGCAGTGCAGGCGCGCCTGTTACAGACTAGTGACCGTTACATTGAACGGCCTTATAGTAGCGGATACCTCAACCGCTCGCTCGCTGAGGCGATTGCAGAAGAGACAGGTGCCATAGAATCTATCAAAAAACCACAGGTGGCCATTTCCTTGCTCTGTACAACGGAGAAGGGATACCTAGGCATCTCGACTATAGAGGAGAATCTGAGCGACTGGCCGGGTGGCATGCGTCACTTTGCCCAGACTCCGGAGCAGATCAGTCGAGCAGAATTCAAGCTGCTGGAAGCGTTGGAGGTATTCGGGGTGACGCTACCAGCACAAGGCAGGGCGCTTGACCTGGGCGCCGCTCCAGGCGGTTGGACCAGACTACTATTGGACGCAGGCTTGCGTGTCGTGGCTGTTGATCCGGCCACACTCGATCCCCGACTGGCTGGACGACCCCACCTTGAACATTATCGCGGCTATGCCAAGACGTACCTTGAGGAGTCAACAAAGCAGCGCAAGCGCTTTGACGTGATTGCCAACGACATGCGTATGGATGCCCGCGAAGCTGCTCGCTTACTGGTTCAAGCTCATAGATGTCTGCAAGCCAGTGGTTTCGTCATCAGCACGCTCAAATTACCTCACGCAACCCGCGCAATTGACCCACTGAAGACCCTGAAAGAGGCCTTGAGCATACTCAGTAAGTGCTATACCATTGTGCAGGCTCGCCAGCTTTTTCACAATCGCCAGGAGGTTACCGTTATCGCTGCGCAGCCACGAGCTACGAAATAAAACAGGAAGCCTTTCTTTAGGAAGAAACACACTTTACCAAAAACGGAAGGTGAGGAAACAAACCATGCTGAAGTTTGATCGCCAGGGACTTATACCCGCTGTGGTCCAGGATGATGCCACTAACGAGGTATTGATGGTGGCCTTCATGAACGAAGAAGCCCTTGACCGTACACGTGAGACAGGCTATACACACTTTTTCAGTCGATCGCGCAATCAGGTCTGGCGCAAGGGTGAGCAGTCGGGTAATGCACAGGAAGTGCGCGCTATCTTCGTAAACTGTGAAGAAAATAGCCTGCTCATTCGTGTAGTGCAGCATGGTGATGCAGCCTGTCACACCGGTCATCGTAGCTGTTACTATCGCCGCCTGCTCCCCGACAGCAATTATGAAACCGTCTCTGATCGCCTCTTCGACCCGGAAGTTGTCTACAGCGCTTCTTTTGTTTCCTTAGAAACCAATTTGCGCCAGCTCTACGGCATATATCTCTATTTGCGCGACCACGACTTGAGTGAGGAATCCAATACTTCGCGTTTATTGCAAGAGCGTAGCCAGAGCTACCTGGTGGCGAGGCTGGCCGACGAGTTGCAGGAGCTGGCAGACGTGCAGAGTGGCGAGCATAGCCACACGGGTCGGCAGCCGGACACAATACTGGAGGCAAGCCAGGTTGAGTACTGGCTGATGCTGCTGGCCGCGACCAGGAACCTGCGTTACGACGATTTCATGCCCCACTCAGCTATTTTGCGCGGGAACTCTACGGGCAAAACTCAGAGCGAAGGGAAGGCAATTGAGCAGCGACAGGATTGCTTGAATCTGCTCAGTACGAATGACCCGTTTAAGATCGTGCAAGGACTACAACTTGGCTTTGACTTGATCGGCCAGACGTGTGCTGATGCCGGGGTAAGTCCTCTTGCCCCGGCAGAGTTGGACCTGCAACAGATGCAGCGCAAAGGATTGACAGGAAAGTAGCATGCCCAGGAGCGTCATCTCCATTCCTCCTGGTTTTGTATGTTGACTATACTAGTCGTAGGGTTGTGCCAATGATGGCAGCCAACTCATGACGTTGTATGTAGGATACACAAGACAGAGAGAATGGAGATGTTATGAACCTAGACCCTCAGATGCTGAACCAGCTGCTCAATGCTATTCCATACCCAATCAGCAAAACCAATCTCATTCAGATGGCCCAGCAAATTGGTGCCAACGATCAAATTATCAGCACGCTCCAACGCCTTCCCGATAAAACCTTCAACTCCCCGCAGGAGATCCAAAAGGCGTTTGACGGTATGGGAAACATTGGACAGTCTTTCAAGCGGTAGCAGAAGGATTGTATTGCTGAGAATACAGTCCTCGAGAAATATGAGCCATCCTGAATTCAGGATGGCTCATTAGACCTCCGGCTCTGGATACCCCTGGAGTCATCGACGGGGAGGAAAGAGGCGTTCCTTTTTTGGGGCAGGGGTTGGGTGGTCTCCTTTGCCTGTTCTCTTGGGTTCTTCTTTTGCGACGAGCCAGGAGCGCCATGCCACCCAGGTCAGGACTCGACACTCCTTGACCTTCGCTCCTTGCGTCAGTCTCTTGTTGGTTCGGTAGTGGTGTAAGCTGATGGTCTGCTTCTTGCGATCAAAGCCGCCGACGCTGCACAATCCATACCGGGGATGGCTGACCAGGGTTCCTCGTTTCAAGCCCAGGCTGCGTGTTCCGCCATAGGGTTTGCGTTCCCCGCCTTTGGACGCTTGCAAGCGATGGAGTTGACGGCGATGCAATCTGGCGGGAACGAGATACCACACGCGGGTACACGTGGGATATTGAGCTCCACTCATGCAGCTGGCTAGGACCCAGGCATCCACTGCATGGCTCTCAAAGCGCTGCTTGCTCTTGCTTTTCGTTTTCTTGAGTCCTGCCTTTTCACGTAGTTCTTTGGTCTGCCAGCCTACCCGTGTATGAACGAGCAAGCCCATCTCTCGCACCAGCCGGTACAGATGCTCCTTGCCAACCTGGACCGGGCTGAAGGAGGCATTCCACTTCCGATTCTTGCCCGCTTGGAGAACCGCCTCGACATCTTCCACCACGGCATCGGTCAGCGGGAGGACCTTTTTCAGGTGCGCTATGATGCGAACTTTCGCTTCCCACCGGCTCCGGGTCGAGGGGGGAATGCGCTGTTTCCGGTTCAGACGATTGTCGAAGCGTTTGGGGCGTCTCCACTTGCGAGAGCGGCGTGCGCGGCGCAAGCTTCGTCGTACTTCCACTGCGTCTTTCACGTGGGCAGGGGCTTCTGTCATGAGATTGAGCACGGTGTCTTTGCCTCCAACGACGCTGTACCCTTCAAATTGACTGCCTGGATCGATCCCACCACCAGAGGTTGATTGTCGGGTTCCTGCTGGTAGGTCAACTGGACACAGCACAAACCCAGCTTGTTCCACTTGGGTCGGGCTTTGCCACTTTTGAACAGGTGGCGAGCTTTGGCTGGGGTACACGGCATCAAGGCTGTGCCTTTCGTATCAAGAACTGGTATTCTCAAGGGATTTCCCTTCTCCCGGTCAGAGCCGGGGTAATATGACCCGTCCCGATGGCCAGAGCGGCTTAGATACCATCCCATGGGTATCGTCAGCTTCGGCGTGGCTAGGAGCGGTCCGAGTTCGGGTGGCGCTCGGACATCCTTGTAGCCGCTCTGGCTGCTGCATGAGAGATGCTCGGTAGACAGAAACTTGCGTTGAGCTAGCCGTTTCTCAAGCCCCCGCCTTTCGGCGTGGGGTTCCTGACTTGCGTAGTACCATAGATAGCTTATTATAGCACCATCATTACCTCCCTTTATGCCTGGTCCATAATATAATGTAAGCACTTCAACCGGCAGGTGATTCCGTAACATAACCGGTTAACTTGAAGCAAGCTAAAACCAAGAAGGAAAAATACTAAACAGACCATGTAAACTCATTGGAAAAAGGAGATCGAACATGTCCGCACCCCTCTACCGTGATCCGAACGTCTCCGTTGACAACCGGGTCGAGGACCTGCTCTCCATCATGACTCTCGATGAGAAGCTCGCCCAGCTTGGATGCCTCTGGAGTACTGCTTTCATGAGCAAAGGAGCCTTCAACCCCGATATCGTTGCTGAGAAGATGCCGCATGGAATTGGACAGATCACGCGCATTGGTGCCTCGACGGGCCTGCGCCCACACGAGAGCGCGGCGTTCATAAACGCCATCCAGAAGTTTGCGGTCGAGCGCACCCGGCTCGGCATCCCTGTCGTCCTCCACGAGGAGTCTACTGGTGGGTTCTGTCACCGTGATGCGACGGTCTTTCCTCAAGGGATTGGGCTAGCTGCGACTTGGAACCCGAGCCTCGTCAAGCAGGTTGCAGGAGTAATCCGCACCCAGATGCGTGCAGTTGGTGCCCGGCTTGCACTTGCTCCGGTGCTCGACATCGCCCGTGATCCTCGCTGGGGAAGGGTCGAGGAGACCTATGGCGAGGATCCTGTGCTGGCCGGGACAATCGGCTCAGCGTATGTCCAGGGCCTGCAGACCAGCGACCTTCGCCAGGGGATTGCCGCTACGGGCAAGCACTTCCTCGCTTACTCCATGTCGGAAGGCGGGCGCAATTGGGGTCCCGTTCAAATGGGTCCACGTGAACTTCGCGAGGTCTATGCGGAACCCTTTGCTGCCGTTATCCGTGACGCTGGACTGGCGTCTGTCATGAACTCATATGCCTCAGTCGATGGCCTGCCCTGCGCGGGCAGTCCTGCCATCCTCACCGGGTTGCTGCGCGATGAGCTCGGCTTCGCAGGTGTGGTCGTCGCGGATTATTTCTCCATCTTGCAGCTCCAGTCACACCACCGCGTTGCAGCCACCCCCGGTGAGGCAGCTCGGATTGCATTACTTGCGGGACTTGACATGGAACTACCTGCCATCGACTGCTATGGGGAGCCACTCAAAGCGGAGGTCATGGACGGGCGGATGCCGCTCGCCATAGTCGATGCCTCCGTCCGCCATGTGCTCCGGCTGAAATTCCAACTTGGGCTTTTCGAAGATCCATACGTCGATGCCTCAACCGCCAGCACTGTATTCCAGGCACCCGAACAGCGCGCTCTGGCTCGACGAGCTGTCGCAGAGTCGACCATCTTACTCACCAACGATGGTATTCTACCACTTGCCCCCACCATCAAGCGCGTGGCAGTCATCGGGCCAGGCGCAGATGACCAACGGCTCCTGCAAGGTGACTATCACTACCCTACCCACCTGGAGATCACCTATGCAGCCCCCCAGAACCAGAACACCTCGGATACGGACCTGCCCTCCCACACCGGCGCATCCTACGCTCCTGGTCCGTACTTCACACCCCACGTCACGCCGCTCGCGGGTCTGCACTCGGCTCTAGGAAAGAGCGTGGAAGTGTGGTATGCCAGAGGCTGCGCAGTGCAGGGTGACGACCACTCCGGCTTCCCTGAAGCGGTACATGCGGCGCGTGATGCCGACGTTGCCGTGGTTGTGGTCGCAGGGCGCAGCGGCGTGATGCGTCCAGCAACTGCCGGCGAGGGCAACGACGCTACCAGCCTCGATCTCACCGGTGTCCAGCAAGAACTCATCGATGTGATTGCAAATACTCAAACGCCGCTCGTTGTCATCGTGCTCAGTGGCCGCATCCATACTCTTACTCGCGTCGCCGAGCGAGCCAACGCGCTACTACAGCTATTTCCGGCGGGAGAGGAGGGTGGCAATGGACTCGCAGATGTGCTGACTGGGAAGATAAATCCAGCCGGCCGACTGCCTGTGAGCATGCCCCGCGCGGTGGGTCAGGTCCCAATTCACGCAGGGCACCGGGCAGGAGGTGATCGCGCCATGTTCTATGGCGACTACACCGATTGTCCGACGGCACCACTGTTCGCCTTTGGGCATGGGCTAAGCTATACCACATTTGCATACAACGACTTTAATGTACAGACGACGAGTACAACCGGGCTGATTGAGGTGTCCATAGAAGTACGCAACAGCGGAGAGCGCGAGGGTGATGAAGTGGTGCAGCTTTACTGCCGCGACCTTATCGCCTCTGTCGCCCGCCCCGACCGTATGCTCATCGGTTTTACCCGCGTTTCCCTTGCTAGTGGACAAGCCCGGAGAGTAACATTTATGGTACATCCGTCCCGGCTCGCATTCTACGACCCCTGGATGCGTTTCGTCACTGAGCCGGGAGCATACACCTTCAGTGTTGGAGCCTCCTCGACAGACATCCGGGCCGAGCAGACTGTAGTACTCGATGGTGAAGTCGTCGAGTACCGGCAGAAGGAAATTGTGGCGACCAGGGTGGTGATTGGAATAGTTTCCTGAGGTAGTGTGTTTTCACGAAGGAAAAGAAAAGCGAGAGAACCAGCCCTCTCCACCCGCTTTGCGGGTTATAGCAATGAAGGGATACCTTCTTACCTTACATTTAGAGGAGATGATCATGAGTGAAACAATCATCAAAGAACAGCAACCTGCTCCTGACTTTACCCTTCCGGCTGTGGGAAGCGACGAGGTAGTGAAAAATGGTCAGATACACCTTGGCGACTTTAGAGGGAGAACGGTAGTTCTGTATTTCTACCCGAAGGATGATACGCCTGGTTGCACCAAAGAGGCCTGCAGTTTTCGCGACGCCAACCACGAAATGCAGAAACGCGGGACTGTGGTGCTTGGAGTGAGCACGGATAGTGTCGAGTCCCACAAGGAATTTGCAGACAAGTACGGCCTGCCTTTTCCCTTACTCTCCGACACTGACACAACCGTTTCCCAGCTCTACGGGGTCTATGGAGAGAAAAATATCTATGGTAAGAAATACATGGGCGTGAACCGGGAGACCTTCTTGATCGATAAAGATGGCATTGTACGCAAAATCTGGCATAAAGTGAATCCAGAAGAGCATGCAGACGACGTTCTGGCAACCGTAGACGCTCTAAGCCTGTAAATTTGGAAGCTAATTAAGACAGCATGGTGAAAATGGGCAATGTTCCCCTTTGCCTGGTACTCTTCCGAGGTTACACAGGAATGTTTACGCATCCCAAATAGATTTTGTGAACGAGGAAATTTTAAATGGACCCAAACATCAAAAGACAGGTACTACGTACCTTCACCTATGGGCTGTATATCGTTTCATGTGCTGATGAAGGCGAGGTCAATGCCTTCACGGCCAACTGGCTTTCTCAGGCTTCATTTGATCCCCCGTTGCTTATGGTATCCGTCGAAAATGCCTCCAAGTCACTGCCGATGATCCTGCGCAGCCATGTATTTATGGTCAACGTGCTGCGCTCTGGCAGCCGCGCTCTGGCGGGGAAGCTAGGTAAATCAGCAGTGAGAGACCCTGAAAAAATGGCCGGCATTGAATACGAACTCGGGGCAAATGGCTGTCCCATTCTGCACGATGCACTGGCCTGGGTTGCTTGCGAAGTGCGTTACACTGCCACAGCAGGAGACTCGACGCTTCTCGTCGCTGAAGTTATGGACACCGGTATGTTAGCTGAAGGACCTGCCCTTACTATGGCTGAGGCGGGCTTTCGTCACGCAGGGTAGTTCTTGCCAAAAGTGAGATCTGTGGGCTATACTCAAGGCGGTATCGTGTAACTATGGAAGGAGTCGTCTGCATGCAGAATGGGAGCTACAGCCCCATCGACGCTGAGCCCAATAGTTCCTACTGCGCATTTTGCCAGCACAGTGATATCGCCCGCTACGTGCTCAAGGAGACCCCAAATTTTCTCATCGTCACCGATCATGCTCCTCTGGTCGAGGGTCATCTGCTGATCATTCCCAGGCGCCATTATACATGCTATGGTGATGTGCCTGCTGAACTTGACGCAGAACTATTCGTCTTAAAGCAAGAGGTGCAAAAGTTCCTGGCACAATACTATGCTCCCGTAGTCTTCTGGGAACATGGCATTTTCCGTCAGACAGTCTTTCATGCCCACCTCCACTGCTTTCCCTTTGGCACAATAGAGTATGATCACGCACAAAATCTGCACGGCGCTGTTGTTCATACACAAGAAGATATACGTACATGGTATGCCAGATGCGGACAGTATTTCTATATGGAACAGGCCGATACCGCTTTCCTCTTCGTCCCGGACACGGATCGCTACCTGCAAATTATCAAAGGCATCTTTGCACAGGCAGTGGCACGCAGTGGATATACCGGATGGCGTTCTCCCCAGTTACGTCAGGTAGAAGGCATACCGCTGATTGAAGCGACAGCAGCCAGGTGGCGTGCGTTTCGACACCGTCGTCGCCAGGACCACAATCCCAGGAGAACTACCACCTGCACCTAGAAGAACTACGCTATACCGAGCATACTGCACTCATTGACAGTATGCCCTCACCAAGGAGTACACCATGTTCCTGAGTCCAGTGCGAGATGAATTCGTTACCGCGGGAGAGCTCACATTTCATATTGTGCAATGGGGCGAGCGGGGACTGCCGATTGTCTGCGTGAGTGGTATCACCACCAATGCCTTCTGCTTCCAGGCAATTGCCGATGATCTGGCACGTGACCATCGCGTCATTGCCTACGACCTGCGCGGGCGTGGCGACAGCGACAAGCCTGAACATGGTTACAGTGTGGCCATCCACGCGGACGACCTGGCGAAGCTCATCGACGTCTTGAGCTTGCAGCGGCCTGTTGTGCTGGGGCACTCCCTAGGAGGCTTCGTCGCACTTTATTTCGCGGCACATTATCCTGACAAGCTCAGTAAGCTAGTGCTGGTGGATGCAGGAGCAACTCCTCCATGGAAGACAGCGGATGAGCGACCCGCGTGGCTCGCAGTGTCCATGGGCCGACTAGGCATGCCCGTTCCTTCATTTGGGGAGTATAAACAGCGCCTGAAGGCAGTTCCTTTCCTGGGGCCCTACTGGAACGAGTACCTCGACACCTACTTTGAACACGACGTGATATGCAGAGAGGATGGATCAGTCATCGCCAAGACATATCGTGAAGGAGCTTTCGAAGACCTGAAGGACGAGGAAGAAAGAAAAGCCGAACCGCTATGGGCCAGGGTACAGGTACCCACCCTTCTGTTGCGAGCCGGCCAGGGTATACTCTTCGACAATGACCAGCTGCTGCCCGAAGAGTCGGCGACGGCTGTTCAACATGAGATAAAAGACTGTCGTTATGTCAATTTCCCCACGCTCAACCACTACACCATTATTTTTGGCGTCGAAAGTGGACCAGCGCGGGAAATACGCTCATTTGTGGATAAGGAGTAAGCCTTCTATGTCTATAAGAAAAGCCGGTGTCGTTGGCTGCGGATTGATGGGCAGCGGCATCGCTCAAACATGTGCGCAATCAGGGTATGAGACTGTTGTGCTTGAGGTCAATCAACAGCTACTTGATAAAGGTTTAGCGCGTATTCAGGGGGCCTGGGATATGCTGGCGGGCAAGGGAAAACTCTCCCAGGGACAGGTAAACGAGTACCGGGAGCGACTGCACGGGACGCTCAATATGGCAGATTTTGCCGATTGCGACCTGGTGATCGAAGCCGCCATTGAGAATATGGAGGAGAAATTACGCCTCTTTCCCGCGCTCGATCATATTGTGAAGCCAGGCGCGTTGCTCGTTTCCAATACATCTTCGCTGAATGTTACGCAGATGGGGGCCGTAACGAAACGTCCCGACAAGGTATGCGGGCTGCACTTCTTCAACCCGGCACCAGTGATGAAGCTGGTAGAGATAGTGCGTACGATTTCAACTTCCAAGGAAACGATTGAAACTATCAGGCAATTCGCTATTTCCCTGGGAAAAACTCCTGTGCTAGCCAAAGACACCGCTGGCTTCATAGTCAATTTCCTGCTGATCCCCTACCTGCTGGCAGCAATCCGCATGTTGGAGAACGGTATGGCAACTCGAGATGACATCGATACCGCGATGAAGCTGGGCCTTGGTTACCCAATGGGACCGTTCACGCTGCTCGACTACGTTGGACTCGATACAACACTGTGGGCAGCCGAAGCGATCTACGAAGAATATAAAGATCCGCTTTACGCGCCACCTCCGCTGCTGCGCCGTATGGTACTGTCAGGCATGTTAGGCAAGAAGAGCGGCAAGGGATTCTACGATTATCAATAACAACTTTTGTTCAAGCATCGGCTAAATGAGCAGACTCAGACATACTACACCTCCTAAGTACGCTTATCAAAGAAAACCTCAATGGTCGTCATGCTCTCCAGGCAGCGAAAATGGATTGCTCACGCCATTAAGGACTGTTGGATGAGTATTACTGCTGGGATGAGCGCGTTCAAGTGGTAGTTGCTGGTGATGGTACAGCCGGTTGGAGAGAAGCGCGTGGTTGGTCGTCATGACCACTTGCATCGACTCCACGATACGTTCGAGCTGTTCTATACCACGCAATATTTCGTTTGTGTTCGTCGCGGATGCCGGGTCTCCCTTGTAAGCTTGAACCTGCCCGCGCAAGTTGCGAAGTTGAACTGAGAGGTGTTGCTCTAAACTCCTCATGATGGCCTGGATCGACTCGCTCAGAGCAGAAAAACGTACATCCAATAGTTTGCCAAAGACGTCAGCCAGGTCTTCCCAGAGAAGGTCAGTTTGGACCTCAATGGCCTCTATATGAGGAGGTGGAATATGTTCATCGCCACTGGATTGCGCTGCGCGCTCACCGGTAGATTGTAAAGCAAGATGCTGACCAATCAACTGCTCTATAGCCAGTAGTTGTGCAGTCTGAATACGATCTAAGAGTTCTTCAGTTTGCTGCTGGTTGCGCTCCGCCTGCTGGCTTACTATCCTGGTAAGGTGCTTTTGCTGCATGTCGAAATGTTGATTGAGTGTAGCATCCAAACCATTTTGCTGGTTGGAGATTGGCCTGGCCAATGTACGTAGAATTTCTTGCTGTGCAGTAGCAAGACGCTGGTCCAGGTCGCGGCGAAGTGCATTTATACGCTGATCAAAGACTTGTTCCACTTCACGACGGTGCGCGGCAAGATGTCGTTCGAGGATAGTGTTGAAAGCTTGAAGTTCATCTTCAGTAAATGACATAGGGATGCACCTTCTCCTTGCTCAATCATCCGATACTGCTGTATCATGCTCAGTATAGAAGTAGTGCTAGTGATGTGTCAACGTAGATTATTGATAAAGCCAAAGTTGGCTATCTGGAGGGCTGATTATGCCGCGTGCCATTGATTTTCACGTCCATCTCCCCACAAAGGAGTTCATGCAGGTTACACTTGGCCCGTATGCCCAGGCAGCGGAACGTTATTTCCGTACCGAGGTCAAATTAAAAGATATAGAGCAGATCGCCGCCGATTATGCTGAGCTTGATATGATTGGCGTGCTGCTCGCCTGGGACGCCGAAACAGCGACTGGACTACCCCCTTTGGGCAACGACTATATTGCCACCATTGTGCAGCGCTACCCACAACAGTTTATCGGTTTTGCCAGCGTGGATCCGCACAAAGGGAAAGCGGCAGTGAAGGAGATAGAGCGTGCCGTTAAAGACCTGGGTCTTGCCGGTGCCAAGTTTCATCCAGGGGTGCAAGCTTTTTATCCAAATGATCCTGCTTTTTATCCCTTGATGGAAAAAATTCAAGAACTGAGCATCCCGGCACTGTTTCACACAGGGACGAATGGTCTGGGAGCAGGTACCGCCGGAGGCATGGGCATTAAGCTCGATTACACTCGTCCTATCTACCTTGACGCTCTGGCCGCCGATTTTCCGGGGCTGACGATTATCGGTGCCCACCCTTCCTGGCCCTGGCATGAAGAAATGATTGCCAGCATGCAACATAAGACCAATATCTTTAATGATCTGTCAGGCTGGTCACCCAAGTATATTCCCGAAACGCTCTTGAGAGAGGCTTCTACGCGCTTGCAGGATCGTATTCTCTTCGGATCGGATTATCCTTTTATTACACCACAGCGCTGGTTAAAAGATTTCGAAGCATTGACCTACTTTAAGCCAGAGGTGCGCGAGAAAATCCTATGGCGCAACGGGCAGAAACTACTGACCCATACCACCATTGGGCACATGCACTTCTCATCGTAACAGTGATCGTACAGACACCTAGTGTTTTCCCGGCTGCCGCTGGTGGTGACTCCAAAAGAGCCAGAGCGTACTCAGCAAGAGTACTCCTGCCAGTACCATCGAGATAATGAGAAGGAAGCGACCGGTGGGCATTGCCGTGGATGGCGGAGTTGCCGTCTGCTGTGGGGTAGATGTAGGACTATTTATAGGTGGATAGAGGCCGGTGATGATGAAGCGTGGAACTCCACCGACAGCGATGCTGGTGACGACGCTTCGTCCGGGGACGTCGAGCATAAGCACCTGGCCGTTGGAGAGCGCCACGAAGCCGAGCTGCCCATCGTTGGTGATGGCGACCGATTGAGGAGAATTGCTCAGGCGGAGAATCCGCGCTGGTTCCTGTATAGTCACGGTTGTGCCTGCCGTGATAGGAGTCAGGACATCCAATTGGTTGTGCTTCCGATCAGGCACATAGACTTCGCCGGTGCTCGCGTCATAATCCATTGAGCCAAATTGTCCCCCACTAAGCAGAGTACGGATAACCTGCCGCTTATTCAGGTCAACAGCAACAACAGTACCCTGGCGGGTGGTAACATAAGCAGTAAAACCGCCCGGGATGCAGATATCTTGTGGTCCACCAGCGATAGGCACAGAGCCAAGGAGGTGTCCGTTCACCTCGAAGATCGTGAGCGAAGTGGTCCCGGTGATCCAGAGCTGATTGGGGGTTGAAGGAGTGGCATCAGCCGCCGTCGATGCAGCCACCGCTAATCCATAGACGTGCTCATGAGTCTCGAATGTCCGTTGGACCGCGCATGTCAGGGGATCAAGTGCATATACGCTCGTTTCCCCCTGGCCTGCCGCATACAGAACTGTTGCATCCAGGCTGAGCGCTAGCAGTGACGGTTGACCAGGAAGGCTGACCATGCAGTGAGTCTTCCCTGTTTTTGCAGTGATCACCGCAACTCGTCCAAGCGTTGGCTGCGTGACATACAACGCATATCCATCAGGACTCAACAAGACAGTACGTGGATTCCCAGCTTCAGCGATCGTCCCGGTTACACGCCGTCGTGCGATATCAATGATACTGATGCCTTGTGCAGCTCCTGCCACATAGGCAAGTTGAGGAGCGCCCCCATCTGCATGAGTTGACGGGGCGAACAATCCCAGGAGTAATAACAACATAAACGGAAAACAGAAACGATAACAATATGTACGCGAAATCACAATCATGTTTTCCTTGCCCGTCCGGCCTTTCTGCGGCATGGTGCGAGTGAGGCAAAAAAACCTGGACCATGAGGTAGGGAGCTATTTAAAAAAACTTGGCGAGAAACCACGAGGTCTTCAGCCTCGTGGATGAATCGCTGTCTTTTAGCCCTGGTTAGCAAATGGCCCGCCTTTCTGGCAGTGCCAATCGTACCACAGCAATAGCCATCACTGGCAACCAGTT
>WNGP01000293.1_pt1 | contig 53953 bp, 54 predicted proteins | sample 5407671 | NCBI WGS metagenome assembly WNGP01 (sample SAMN13153381, study PRJNA577476) | soil metagenome | isolation source: 40 cm soil or saprolite under Garry oak tree replicate 2 | place: USA:California | collected 2016-06-15 | reverse complement strand
AGGTAGCGGCGGCGGGCCAGGTCGGCGCGGTGCCGGGCGCGTTCGACGTGGCTGGCTCGCATGGCGTCGGCTTCGGCGGCGCGGGCCTCGATCTCGGCCTGGACGGTGAGGGCGACCTCGAGGGTCAGCGGGGTGAGGGCCTCGCGCAGCAGCTGGCCGATGGCGGCGTCGGCCGGGGCGCCGGGGATGATCTGGCAGCGCGGCCCGGCGTTGTCGATGCACTCGCGCATGCACTGGTAGTCCGGGACCTCGGTGCCGCCGCGGTTGTGGTAGGCGACGGTCATCCGCCGCCCGCACCGGCCGCAGATGGCCAGGCCTTGCAGCAGCGCGGTGCCTTCCCGGGCCGGGCCGGCGGCCCGGTCGGCGCCGCGGGCGGCGGCGTTGCCGAGCAGGGTCTTCTGGTTGGCCTCGTAGGTCTCCCAGGTGATGTATCCGGGGTGGGCGCCGGGGATCAGCGCGGTCCACTGGTCGCGGGGCAGCGGCTGGAGGCTGTTCTTGCCGTTGGCGCTGGTGATCCCGCGGCGGCGGCCGTAGACGAACGCGCCGGCGTAACGAGGGTTATGCAGGGTGCGCAGCACCCGCCAGTGGGTCAGCGGCATCCAGGCCAGCTCGCCCTTGCGCGGCCCGGTGCTGATCCGCACCGGGAACGGCAGTTTCTCGGCGGCGAAGGCGGTGACCACGGCGCGCGCCGAGCCGGTGCGGGCGAAGACCGCGAACAGGTGGCGGAGCGCCTGCTGCACCCCGGCGTCGGGGTCGGGCACGACGTGCCCGGCGACGTCGTAGGCCAGCCCGACCGGCAGGCCCATCCGCAGCTCGCCGCGCCGGGCCGCCGACAGCTGCCCGCCGCGCAGCCGGGCCCGGATGAAATGCAGCTCATATTCGCTGATCTGCCCTTTCATGCCCAGGACCAGTCTGTCGTTAAAGTTGCGCGGGTCGTAGAGCCCGTCTTCGTCGCAGATCAGGGTGCCGGTCATGGCGCACAGTTCCAGCAGCTGGTGCCAGTCGGCGTTGTTGCGGGCCAGCCGGGAGCATTCCAGGCCGAGCACGATCCCGGCCCGGCCCAGCGACACCTCGGCGACCAGCTGCTGGAAGCCTTCCCGGTCGGCGGCGCTGGCGCCGGACTGGCCCTGGTCGATGTCGATCACGGTGATCTGGCTGGCGTCCCAGCCCAGCGCGATCGCCTTGCCGCGCAGGTCGTACTGGCGGATCGCCGACTCGGTGTTGTGGAGGACCTGCTTGAGCGTGGACTGGCGGATATACAAATAGGCGTTGCGGGCCAGGTGGCTGGCGGTCACCTTCAGCGCTTCGGCGCTCACCGCGGCTCACCTCCGCGCGGCCAGGCAGGCCAGCGCCATCGCGGCCAGCGCCGCGGCCAGCTGCTCGCCGCTGCCGGGTACTGGCCGGGCCGGCGGACCGGGGGGCTGGGGCGGTACCGGGGCGGGCAGGCCGTCCCATGCCCGCAGCCAGGCCGCGACCCCGCGGTTTTGCAGCACGCCCAGGCCCGGTCGCCAGCCGCCCGCCTCCCCGCCGGGCACCTGCTCGCGCAGCTGCTCATACCGGGCGGCGTCATCAGGCTGGCCGCCGGGGCGCTCACCGCTGCTCTCCGTGTTCTGCGGCGCTTTTCGGGGCGGCGCCGCGGGCCAGCGCCCGTTCCACCGACCGCGGGTGCACGGTGATGCCGAACCGGCCCGCGATCGCCCCGGCCAGGTCCGCGCTGCGCAGCGACGGGTCGGCATCCAGGAGCTCGCGGGCGAAGGCGACCACCTCGCCGGTGAGCTTGTGCGCCCGCCGGGGTCCCGGCCGGGCCGGGACCAGCGCCGCCAGCCCCCCGGCGTCGACCGCGGCGGCCGCCTGGTAGTACGACGGCCGGGAGAACCCGAACGCCGCCGCCGCCGCTGTCACCGGCTCGCCCTCGGCCCGGACCCGGCGCACCATCTCGTACTTGACCTGCACCAGGTCGCGGGCGTCGAAGAACTCCGGGCCGGCGGTGAACGCCTGGTCGGCCACCGCCTCCGGCCGCGGGTTCAGGCACCGCGCCTCGCGCAGCGCCGCCTCCTTCGCATCGTCCCGGCGTCGGGCCATGCCGCCTCCCTGGATCACACGGATGTAAGAAGCATTATGCCGGGCAGGATACGCCATCCCGGGCCAGAATGCAGCATGTTCTGCGGAAACTCCAGATACATGCCGCCATCCAGTCAGGATTCGCATCAGGCCCGGCATAATCTGCTTAACAGCCGCGGCGGAATCTGCCTTACACCCCGGTCACCGGGACCCGGGCTGGCAGCCCTCCGCCAGCCGCGCCAGCGCGAGCAGATCCGCCACCCGGAACGGGCACCGGCCAGCCGCCACCGTCACGAACACATCCGGCCCGGCCGCATCCGTCCAGCCCACCGGAAGCGAGTGCTGCCTGCCCTCGGCATCGAGGAAGAACACCCGGTCCTCGGCCCAGGTCTGGCGGACCGCCACGAACACGAACTCCCGCCCCGACCACGGGTGGAACGGATGAGTCACCCGCACCACTCGCTGCGCAGCGACGGGATCAGGCGTAGTTGACGACGCGGGATAAATTGCTGGTTGAAACGGCCATTTCGGATATTTGGCCTCTTCCGTGGCGGACGGGTCGGAGGGACACTATGGGGATCAAGCACCGTTAGGAGGAGCAGATGGAAGCGAGTCCATCCAGCGCACCTGGGCTTAAGCGTTCGCTGTCGGTGTGGGCGGCGGTGGGCCTGTCGGTCGCGCTGATGGCGCCGAGCATGGCCGCGAACATCAACCCGCAGGCCAGCGCCACCACGGCGGGCCGCGCCGTACCGCTGACCTTCCTGATCGCGGCCGTCGGCGTCCTGCTGGTGGCCTACTCCTTCGTCCGGCTGTGCCAGTACTTCCACCATTCGGGTTCGGTCTACGCGTTCGTCGGCGCCACCCTCGGGCCGCGCGCCGGAGTCGTCGCGGGCTGGGGCCTGCTCGGCACCTACACCTTCTACGCCGTCGTCACCTCCACCGCGGCCGGCATCTTCGGCACCGCGTTCCTGCAGGCCGTCGGCATCTGGCCGAACCCGCCGTCGTGGGCGCCGTTCATCCTGCTCGTGGTCGCGCTGGCGCTGACGCTGCTGCTGGCCGTCATGCCGGCCAGGCGGGGTGCGAGCGTGCTGCTGTCCGTCGAGGGCACCACGGTCGGGCTGATCCTCATCGTCACCGTGGTGGTGCTGGTCCGGCTGCTGGCCGGGAACGCGCCGGGCCACGAGCACTTCACCTGGAGCGTGTTCCAGGTGACGCCGGGGACCAGTTTCTCCGCCCTTTTCCTGGGCGTGGTGTTCGGCTTCCTGTCGTTCGCCGGGTTCGAGGCGGCATCCACCCTGGGTGAGGAGGCCAACCGGCCCACCCGTGACATCCCGCGGGCGATCCTCGGCACCGCGATCTTCGGCGGCGTCTATTTCGTCATCGTCACGGCGGTCGAGATGATGGGCTTCGGCACGGGCCCAGCCGGGGTCAAGGCGTTCACCAGCTCGCCTTCGCTTCTCGGCGACCTGGGCTCCTCCTACGTCGGCCACTGGGTCGGCGACGTGATCACGCTCGGCACCACGATCAGCGCGTTCGGCTGCTGCCTGGCCTCCACGGTCGCGGCGGCGCGGCTGCTCTACGCGCTGTCGCGGGACACCGCCGGGCCGCGCGGGCTCGGCAAGGGCTCGCGCTGGGGCACGCCGGCCTGGGCGACGCTGGTGATCACCGCCATGTCGGGCCTGATCGTGGTCATCTACACGGCGGCGTTCCACGCCACCGCCTTTGACAGCTTCCTCTGGTCCGGCACCATCGGCACGCTGATCCTGCTCGTCGCGTACGTGCTGGCCACGGTGGGCTGCACGATGCTGGTGTTCGTTCGGCGCAAGCTGCCGGTGCCGATGTGGCAGGTCGCTGTGCCGATCGCGGCGCTGTTCGTGCTCGGCTACACGCTGTACCGCAACGTGATCCCGTACCCGACCGGCGCGGCCGCGTGGTTCCCCGTGGTGTCCGGCGCCTGGCTGGTCGCGGCGATCGTGGCCGTGATCGTGGCGCCGGGCACGGCGCGCAAGCTCGGGGCGGCGCTGGCCGCCCGCGAGGGCATCGCGCCACCGGGGGCCGAGGACGCGGCCGGCCGCCACAGGCTCGCGGCCGTGCGGGACGAGGCCCCCCAGTGAGCGAGTACCAGTGAGCGAGTACCAGTGAGCGAGTACCAGTGAAGGGCTGCTAGTGCCGGACTTGCTCCCCTGCGTCGCAGAGCAGTCCCTCGTCGACCACCACTGCCACGGGGTGCTGCGCCGGGACGCGGACGCGGCCACGCTCGAGTCGATGCTGACCGAGGGCGCAAGCTGGCCGGGCGGTTCGGTGTTCGACTCGCAGGCCGGGTTCATGTTCCGGCGGCTCTGCCCGCCCGTCCTCAGCCTGCCGTCGCACGCCGAACTGGCCGACTACGCGGCCCGGCGGGCCGAGCTGGGCGTGGCCGAGGTGAGCAAGCGGTTCATGTCGCTGGCGGGGCTTTCCGGTTTGTGCGTGGACACCGGCTTCACCCCGGAACAGGTCACCTCCCCGGGCGAGCTGGGCGAGCTGGCGGGCGCGACCGCGCACGAGATCGTCCGGCTCGAGCGGGTGGCCGAGGACGTCGTCGCGGCCGGAGTGGGCGCGGCCGGGTTCGCCGAAGCGGTCCGGTCCGCGCTGGCCACCCGGACCGCCTCGGCGGTCGGCGTGAAGTCGATCGCCGCCTACCGGACCGGGCTCGACCTGCGGGCCGAACGGCCGTCGGACCACGATGTCACCGCCGCGGCCGGGCGCTGGCTAGCCACCAGCGCCGGGCCGAACGGCGCCGGCCCGCCGCGGCTGGCGGACGAGACCGTGCAGCGGTTCCTCCTCTGGTGCGGCGTGGACCTGCGGCTGCCGGTGCAGTTCCACGTCGGCTACGGGGACAGCGACGTCGACCTGCACCGCTGCAACCCGCTGCTGCTGACCCCGCTGCTGCGGGCCATCCAGCCCACCGGGGTCCCGGTGATGCTGCTGCACAACTACCCGTACCACCGCGAGGCCGGCTACCTGGCCCAGGTGTTCCCGCACGTGTACGTCGACGCCGGGCTGGCCACGCACAACCTGGGCGCGCGCGCCCCGGCCCTGCTGGCTGAGGCGCTCGAGCTCGCGCCATACGGGAAGTTCTTGTACAGCTCGGATGCGTTCGGGCTGCCCGAGCTGTATTACCTCGGTGCCGCGCTGTTCCGGTCGGCGCTGTCCGCGCACCTCCGCGAGGGTCTGGCCGAAGATCTTTATTCCGAACGGACGGCGTGGCGGCTCACCCGCATGCTCTGCGCCGACAATGCCAAACGCGTCTACCAGCTCGGCGATCAGATGTAATGGCCAGATGAAGCTGCTTTCTGTCAACGTCGGCCAGCCGCGCCCCACCGATGCGAGCGACGTCGGGGTGACCAGCATCGACAAGCGGCCTGTCACCGGCCCGGTCATGGTGACGCCCGCACCCGCCAAGGGCACGGGCATCGTCGGGCTGGCTGGCGACCGGGTCTGTGACGTGAGGCATCATGGCGGACCCGACCAGGCGGTCTATGCCTACGCCCGGGAGGATCTCGATTTCTGGGAGGCCGAACTTGACCGGCCGCTGCGCAGCGGCGTATTCGGCGAGAACCTGACGACTACGGGCATCGACGTCAACGGCGCTCTGATCGGCGAGCGCTGGCGGATCGGGCCGGAGGCGATCGTGGAGGCGTCCTGCCCGCGGATTCCGTGCCGCACCTTCCAGGGGTGGCTGTCGCAGGCCGGCTGGATCAAGCGGTTCACCCAGGCCGTCCGGCCCGGGTCGTACTTCCGGGTGATCGAGCCTGGAGAGATCCGCGCGGGCGACGTGGTCGAGGTGGTGCACCGGCCCGAGCACGACGTCACCGTGGGGATCGTCTTCCGCGCGCTGACGCTCGAGCCGGAGTTGCTGCCCTGGCTCCTCGCCGCCGCCGCGCTTCCGGGCGATCTGCGGGAGCAGGCTCGCCGGCGCACCGCCTAGGCCGAGCGGGCGAGCCGGAGCGACTCGGCGAGCAGGGGTTCTCCGGGCTGGCTGGCGTCGAGCCAGCGGATGCGGGGGTCGCGGCGGAACCAGGATTCCTGGCGGCGGGCGAAGCGCCTGGTGGCCTTGATCGTCTCCAGGCGGGCTTCCTCCAGGGTCCACTCCCCGTCCAGGTAGCGGAGCAGCTGCTGGTAGCCGAGCGCGCGGCTGGCGGTCTTGCCGTCGCGCAGGCCCTGGGCGGCCAGGCTTCGCACCTCGGCTTCCAGGCCCGCCTGCCACATCCGGTCGACCCGGGCGGCGATCCGCCGGTCGAGTTCGGGCCGGGGCAGGGTGAGGCCGATCTGGATGGCCGGGCGGTTCTGGAGGTAGGCCGGCATGGTCGCGGTGAACGGGCGCCCCGATATCTCGATCACCTCCAGCGCGCGCACGATCCGGCGCCCGTTGCCGGGCAGGATCGCGCCGGCCGCGGCCGGGTCGAGCCCGGCCAGCCGGGCATGCAGCGCCGAGGCGCCGAGGCGGCCGAGCTCCTCTTCGAGACGAGCGCGGATACCCGCGTCCGTTTGGGGGAATTCCAGGTCGTCGAGGGCGGCCCGGACGTAAAGACCGGAGCCGCCGGCCAGGATGGGCACCCGGCCGCGGGCGATGATCTCGTCGATCGCGGCCCGGGCGAGCTTCTGGTACTCGGCGACGTTCGCGGCCTGAGTCACCGGCCAGATGTCGAGCAGGTGATGCGGGACGGCCTGCCGGGCGGCTTCGGGCTCCTTGGCGGTGCCGATGTCCATACCTTGGTAGAGCTGCATCGAGTCGGCGTTCACGATCTCGCCGCCGATGGCCCGGGCCAGTTCGATGGCCAGCCCGGACTTGCCGGTGGCGGTCGCCCCCAGCACGGCGATGACGTGCGTGCCCATCTCCCTAGATTGCAGCATCCTTCTGTTAGGCGGGTAACTATCCGGGGAGGATGGCGTTGGCCACGCACTGCCCTGGCTGCGAGTACTGGATGGAGTGACGTCATGGGTCGCTATGCGGAAGCGTTCCACCGGAGCCTGGCCGATCCCGAAGGATTCTGGGGTGAGGCGGCCGAGGCCATCGACTGGTACCGGGCACCCACCCAGGTGCTTGATGCCTCGGATCCGCCCTTCTACCGCTGGTTCGCCGACGGCGTGCTGAACACCTGCTTCAACGCACTGGACCGGCACGTGCGCGACGGCCGGGGCGAAGCGGCCGCGCTGATCTACGACAGCCCGGTCACCGGCACCCGCCGGACGTACTCCTACCGGGAGCTGCTGGCGGAGGTCGCGCGGTTCGCCGGGCTGCTGCGCGGCCTGGAGGTCGGCGCGGGCGACCGGGTGATCATCTACATGCCGATGATCCCCGAGGCCCTGATCGCCATGCTGGCGTGCGCCCGGATCGGCGCGGTGCACTCGGTGGTGTTCGGCGGCTTCGCGGCGCGCGAGCTCGCGACGCGGATCGACGATGCCACGCCGAAGGTGGTGGTCTCGGCTTCCTGCGGCATCGAGGTCAGCCGCGTCATCGAATACAAGCCGATCCTGGACCAGGCCATCAACCTGGCGCGACGCAAGCCGGAGCACTGCGTGATCCTGCAGCGGCCGCAGGCGTCCGCCGCCCTGACACCCGGGCGCGACCTGGACTGGACGGAGGCGGCGGCCGGGGCTGAACCCGCGGATTGCGTCCCCGTCGCGGCGACCGACCCGCTCTACATCCTGTACACCTCCGGCACGACGGCCAAGCCCAAGGGCGTGGTCCGCGACAACGGGGGTCACGCGGTCGCGCTGCGCTGGACCATGGACAACATCTACGACACCAAACCGGGCGAGGTATTCTGGGCCGCCTCTGACGTGGGATGGGTCGTCGGGCACTCCTACATCGTCTACGCGCCGCTGCTGGCCGGGTGCACGACCGTGCTGTACGAGGGAAAGCCGGTGGGCACCCCGGATGCCGGAGCGTTCTGGCGGGTCATCGCCGAGCACCGGGTCAAGGCGCTGTTCACCGCGCCGACCGCGTTCCGCGCGATCAAGAAGGAGGACCCGGACGGCAAGCTGGCCCGCGAGTACGACCTGGCGGGACTCCGATACCTGTTCCTGGCCGGCGAGCGGCTCGACCCCGAGACCTACCGGTGGGCGGGCGAACTGCTCGGTATACCGGTCATTGACCACTGGTGGCAGACCGAGACCGGCTGGCCGATCGCCGCCAACCTGATGGGCCTGGAGGCGCTGCCGACCAAGGCCGGGTCGCCCTCCATGCCGGTGCCCGGCTATGACGTGCGGATCGTCGACGCCTACGGCGCGGAGGTCAAGCCGGGTGAGACCGGGGAGATCGTGGTGCGGCTGCCGCTGCCGCCCGGATGCCTGCCCAGCTTGTGGCGCGACGACGAGCGGTTCGTCGACTCTTACATGTCGCAGCACGCCGGTTTCTACGTCACCGGCGACGGCGGGTACCGCGACAGCGACGGTTACCTGTACGTGATGGGGCGCATCGACGACGTGATCAACGTGGCCGGCCACCGGCTGTCCACCGGGCAGATGGAGGAGGTCCTCGCCAGCCATCCCGCCGTAGCCGAATGCGCGGTGATCGGCGTCAACGACGATTTCAAAGGCCAGATACCGCGCGGGTTCGTGGTGCTCAAGGCAGGCGTCAGAACCGAGCCTGCCGCCTTGTCCGCCGAACTTGTCCAGCTGGTCCGCGACCAGATCGGGCCGGTCGCCGCGTTGCGCCGGGTCGACGTGGTGGCCGCCCTGCCCAAGACCCGATCCGGCAAGATACTCCGCAAGACCATGCGGGGAATCGCCAACGGCAAGGACGAAGCGGCCCCTTCGACCATCGAGGACCCCGGCGTCCTCGACGCGCTCCGCCCGGTCCTGGCCGACGGGGTCAGGGTCGAGGCTGGCGATCGCGGTCGCGAGCAGTGACCCGCACCGCCGCGCGTGACCGGTGGCGCCTGGCCCGGTTCGCGCGGCGGCGCTTGTCCTCCCGGTCCTCGTCGGCTTCCGGCTCCAGGTACAACTTCACGAACATCGGATGCATGATGCCCCCTTGCATAGTCCGGCGGCGCAGAGTCCGTCGGCCCTCCTGCCTGTCGGAGCGGTAGCCCCGGTCAGAAATACCTACTCCCCTGTTATGACGACCGATGGGGCTCGGATTTATCGGGTCGTTGCCTGCCGCCCGGGCGCCGCCGCTTGGGCGCCGCCGCATGGGCGCCGTTACTTGGGCGGGAGCGAGGCGACGTGGCGCCGGGCGCGGGCGATCCAGCGTTCCAGCGTGGTGTCGTCTAGGGTTTCGGCGGCCACGACGACGATCCCGCGCATCGGGCGGCCGGTCATGTCGAACGGGCGGACGCCGGGCTCGGCCACGGCCGCGGCCATGCCCTCGGCGCCGATCCGGGCGATTAGCCCGTCGCCGTAGACGCCGACGGTCATGTGGCCGCCGGTCATGAAGGTCAGCCCACCGAACATCTTCTTCTCGGTGGTCTCGGTGTCGCGCAGGCCATCTCGGATCCGCCCGGCCAGGACCTCGTCGTAAGCCATCCCTCGATGGTACGCGGCCCGCCGGATCAAATAAGAAACTTGAGTTGCGTAATTGTCCGGTCAGCGCTAGGCTCTATTTCGCTACGAAGATAGCGGAATTATCCGGGGGCACTGATGAGCGAGATCACCGCGAGCCGGTCGCGTGGCCGGCCGCGCGACCGGGCGGTGGACCGGCGGGTGCTCAGCGCGGCCCGCGGCCTGTTGCACGCGGGCGGCTATGCCGCGCTGAACATGGACGACGTCGCCGAGCGCGCCGCCGTGGCCAAGACCACCCTCTACCGGCGCTGGCCGACCAAGGATCATCTGGCCGTCGCCGTGGCCGCCGAGATGCTGGCCGAGGTCCCGATCCCCGATACCGGCGACCTGCGCCGCGACCTGACGGAATTCGCCGCCGCGCTGGCCGAGAGCCTGAACCGGGTGCGCATGGCGGGCCATTCCGGCGGCGGCGCGTCGGCCGGCCTGGCCGCCGAGCTGGTCGCCGCGGCGGCCCGGCATCCCGACATCGGCGAGCTGGTCCGCGCGCTGTACGCGCAGCGGCACGCCCTGGCCCGGGCCCGGCTGGAAAGCGCCCGCGAGCGGGAAGGGCTGCGCGGGGACATCGACCACGGCGTGCTGATCGACCAGCTGGCCGGGCCGATCTACTACCGGATCCTGATCACCGGCGCGCCCGCCGACCGGGATTACGCCGAGCGCCTGGTCGACGCGGTGCTCGACGGCGCCATCACAGCGGAGGAGCAAGAGACATGACGACGACAGAAACCAGCACCGTGTTGGCTGCCCGCGGCAGCCGGCGCCGCCTCCGGGTCCTGCTCGCGGCCCTGGCCGCCATCGTGGCGATCCTGGGCGGCTACGCCATCTGGACCAATACCCGTCCCTACACTCTGCAGGCCTCCGTCCGGATCGCCGCCACACCCCAGCAGGTGTGGGCGGTCCTTACCGACCTGGCCGCCTATCCGGGCTGGAACCCGTTCATCGTCTCCTCGAGCGGCCGCGTCCAGGTCGGGGCCATCCTGACCAACCGGATGCACGACGCCACCGGCGACACCACCTTCACCCCCACCGTGCTGGTCGTCGAGCCAGGCCGCGAACTGCGCTGGATCGGAAAGGTCGGGCCGGGCGGCATCTTCGACGGCGAGCACACCTTCACCATTAAGCAGATCAGGCCGGGCCTGGTGCTCTTCACCCAGCGCGAGGACTTCACCGGCGTGGCCATCCCGTTCTACGAGCAGCGGCTGCACGACGATACCCTGCCGATGTTCCGCGCGATGGACGCGGCGCTGGCGAACAAGGTCGGTGACCATGGACGAGCACAGTGAGATCAAGCCCGGTGAGATACGGCCGTTCCGCATCGAGATCCCGCAGGCCGACCTGGATGACCTGCGGGACCGGCTGACCCGGACCTGGTGGCCCGACCAGCTGCCCGGGGTCGGCTGGGACTACGGCATCCCGCTCGAGTACATGCGGGAGATGGCCGAGTACTGGCGCACCGGCTATGACTGGCGGGTCCATGAGGCCCGGCTGAACGCGTTCGACCAGTTCACCACCACGATCGACGGGCAGCGGATCCACTTTCTGCACGTCCGTTCGGCCGAACCTGGTGCCCTGCCGCTGATCATGACGCACGGCTGGCCCGGATCGATCGTGGAGTTCATGAACGTCATCGGCCCGCTGACCGACCCCGCGGCGCACGGCGGCGATCCGGCCGACGCGTTCCACCTGGTCGTTCCGGCCATTCCGGGCTACGGGTTCTCCGGTCCCACCCGGGACCGCGGCTGGGACGTGCGACGGGTCGCGCAGGCCTGGGCCGCACTGATGGAGCTTTGCGGGTACCGGCGGTATGGCGCGCAGGGCGGCGACTGGGGCTCGTCGATCTCGCGCGAACTCGGCCTGGTCGCTCCGGAGCACCTCGTCGGCGTGCACCTGAACATGCTGTTCCCCTACGCGGCGGACGAGCCGGCCGATCTGACGGATCAGGAAAGGGCCCGTCTCGAGGCGCTGCGCCGGTTCCGGTCCACCGGTTCTGGCTATGGCGCGATCCAGTCCACCCGGCCCCAGACGCTGGCCTACGGGCTCACCGACTCACCGGCCGGGCAGCTGGCCTGGATCACTGAGAAGTTCGGCGAGTGGACCGACGGCGGCCTGCCGGACGAGGCGGTCGACCGTGACCAGTTGCTCACCAACGTCACGCTGTACTGGCTGACCGGGACGGCGGGATCATCGGCGCGGCTCTACTACGAAACCGCCCGGTCACGCGCCTGGGGTCCGCAGACGGTCTCGGGCGTGCCCACCGGCGTGGCCGTCTTCCCGCGGGAGATCGCGCCGCCGATCCGGCGCTTCGCCGAACAGACTGACAACATCGTGCACTGGTCCGAGTACGACCGGGGCGGTCACTTCGCGGCCATGGAAGTACCCGACCTGCTGGTCGGCGACGTGCGCGAGTTCTTCCGGCCGCTGCGCTGAGGCTCCCGCGGGAAAGCTCCGGATGAACGCGAACTACTATCGCATCGGGGGGTATCACCGTTCGGCACCGCGTCTAGCGTGATGACGTGAGGCAAGGAGGTCCTCCATGGGCAACTGGCAGCTTGACCCTTATCACACGCAGGTGGAGTTCTCGGCGAAGCACCTGGGGATGATGACGGTGCGGGGCTACTTCGACGAGGTGAGCGCGAAGGCCGACATCGACCCGGATCACCCGGAGACGTCGTCGGTTGAAGTGACCATCTCCACCGCCAGCATCCGGACCAACAACGGGGCCAGGGACAACGACCTCCGCTCGTCGAACTTCCTCGATGTGGAGAATTTCCCGGTCATCACGTTCAAGAGCACCAGCGTCGAGCCGACCGGTCCGGACCACTACAAGCTGACCGGCGACCTGACCATCAAGGGCACCACCCGCCCGGTGACACTCGACGTGACCAGGTACGGGGAGTTCAACGACCCGCAGATGATGGGACACCGGATCGCCTACGGCGCCACGACCAAGATCAACAGGAAGGATTTCGGGCTGAACTTCAACATGATCCTGGACGGCAGGATCGTGGTAAGCGACGAGATCCAGATCATGATCGAGGGCGAACTCGTCGAGCAACCCGAGGCGGCGGAGGCCACGCAGACCGCCAGCAGCTGAGTCCGCCCTGGTCCTGTTACGGCCCGGGCCGCCTATGGCCCGGGCCGCTTATGGCTGGGCCGCTTATTGGGCCGCTTATGGCTGGGCCGCTTATGGCTGGGCCGCTTATGGCTGGGCCGCTTATGGCTGGGCCGCTTATGGCTGGGCCGCTTATGGCTGGGCCGCTAGCGCCGGTCGCGGCCGCCCGGGGTCACTAGCCCGCTTTCGTAGGCGATGACGACGAGCTGGGCGCGGTCGCGCGCGTACAGCTTGGTCATGATGCGGCTTACGTGGGTCTTGGACGTCAGCGGGCTGAGGAACAGGCGGGCGGCGATCTCATCGTTGGACAGGCCCTCGGCGACCAGCGCCATGACCTCACGCTCCCGGTCGGTCAACGCGGCCAGCGCCCGCACCGAGGTATCGCTGGGCGGCGGCCGTTCGGGGCGGGCAGCGAGGTCGGTGATGAGCCGCCGGGTCACGCTCGGCGACAGCAGCGCATCTCCCCTGGCCACCACCCGCACCGCCTGGATGAGGTCAGCCGGCTCGGTGTCCTTGACCAGGAAGCCGCTGGCCCCCGCGCGGATCGCCTGGTAGACGTACTCGTCGGACTCGAAGGTGGTCAAGATGATCACCTTGACTCCGGCTAGGTCGTCGTCGGCGGAGATGCGCCGGGTGGCTTCCAGGCCGTCCACCCCGGGCATCCGGATGTCCATCAGTACCACGTCGGCCCGCTCGCGCCGGGCCAGGTCGACCGCCTGCGCCCCGTCGGTGGCCTCGCCTACCACCTGAAGGTCGTCGGCGACGTCGATCAGCACGTGAAAGCCGGCGCGGATTAGCGCCTGGTCGTCAGCGAGCAGGACCCGGATCACGGCCGCGCGCCTTCCCGGGCCGCGGTAGCCGCCGTATCCGGGCCTGGCGCCGTATCGGGGCCTAGCGCCGTCTCGGGTGCGGGACCTGGCGGCGGGTCGGGGCCTGGCGCCGTATCGGGTGCGCTGGTCGGCGGCTGGTCAGCGAGACGGCCGCCGAGGGGCAGCCGGGCCGCGACCCGGTAGCCGCCGGCCGGGCCGGGGCCGGTCTCGACCACGCCGCCGACGGCGGCGGCGCGCTCGCGCATCCCGGCCAGCCCGTGGCCGCCGCCGGGCCCCGCGGTCGCCGGCTGGCCGCGGCCGGTGTCGGTCACCTCGATGCACAGTTCGTCATGGTGGTAGCCCAGCGAGACCACGGCGGTGGCCGGGCCGGCGTGCCGGATGGCGTTCGTCAGCGACTCCTGGACGATGCGGTAAGCGGTCAGGTCCACCGCGGCCGGCAGCGGGACGGGCTCCCCGGTGACGGTGAACGTCGTCTCCAGGCCGGCCCGGCGGGCCCCGGCGATCAGGGCCTCGAGCTGAGCGGTACCGGGAGCGGGCTGGGTGGGGTCGGCGTCGTCGGCCTGGCGCAGCACGTTGAGGATGGCGCGCAGCTCCCTGAGCCCCTCCTTGCTCGCGGTCTTGATCGCCTGCAGGGATTCGGCGGCCGCCTCCGGATGGGTGGACAGGACGTGGGCCGCCACCCCGGCCTGCACGTTGATGGTGGCCATGGTGTGAGCGACGACGTCGTGCAGTTCGCGGGCGATGCGCAGCCGTTCCTCGTCGACGCGGCGGCGGGCGTCCTGTTCGGCCCGGTCGAGCGTCGACGCCGTATAAGCGCGCCGGTTCGCCACCGCGATCCCGGCGAACAGCGCGGCGGCGACCATGCCGGGAAGGATGTCGAACCCGCCGCCGCTGATGTGGCCGAACGGGTTGTTCACCGCGGTGGCCGTCATCAGCACGGCGAGCGTGGCCACGGCAGCCACTACCGCCCGGCGGACGCTCACCTGGGTGGCCACCGCGTACAGGGCGAGGACTGGGGCGACCAGGGACGCGCCGTTGACGTAGCCAAGCAGCGAGTAGACGGTCACCGCCCCGGCCGAGACGACGAGCACGGCGACCGGCCAGCGGCGCCGCCAGGCCAGGACCAGGCAGGCGACCGCTACGAGCAGCAGCGCGGCTCCCGGATGCGGCACCGGCTGGCCCCGGAACTGGATCTGGTCGGAAGGGCTCTTGGGATAGCCCTCGGCGAGGCTGCCGAGCAGCAGGACAGCGGTCACCGCCAGGGCCAGAATCGCGTCCCTGACCGGCGAGGTGAACCAGCGCAGCCATGCCGCCGCCATACCTTCCATGCTCGCAAGACTAAGCATCCCGGAGCCTTACGTCGCCCTCCCCCGGTTGATCATCTGGCTACTCCCCCGGGAGTACGCGGGCCGCGGCTAATCCCGCGGCGGTACGGCCAAGTGCCACCCGTCGCGGGACGACCGGCGGGGCCTGCAGCGGCACTCTTGAGCTGCAGCTGGCGGAACGGCCGCCGGCCCCTGACCAGGAGGTCACGATGCCTGCGCTCACCCGCTTCGTCCTCCGCCACAAGGCGCTCGTGACCCTGTTCTGGGTCATCGTGGCGGCCGTCGGCGTGATGACCATCAGTGGCACTACCCACCGGATGACCAACAACTTCGCCATGCCCGGGCAGGCGTTCAAGGTCGACAACCAGATCGCCAGCCAGTACGGCAACGGCGGCTCCCAGGCCCCCTACCTGCCGGTGATCACCGTGCCGGCCGGGCAGAAGATCACCGACCCGGACACCGCCGCCGCCACCGGGCGGGCGTTCGCCGCCCTGGCCCGGGCGATACCCGACGTGCGGATCGCGGACTACGCGACCACGCACAACCCGGCGTTCGTCACCCGCGACGGCCGGTCCACCTTCGCTCTTGTCTACACGGCCCCGGTGGCCGGCTTCGGCGGCAGCAACCTCGGCCCTGCGATCGATCGCGCCGTCACAGCGGCGGCTCCGGCTGGCTGGCACGTCGGGGTCACCGGCATGCAGCTGCTGCAAAACGGCCAGCCGTCGTCGTCCAAAGGCACTGGGATCATGGCCGAGGCGATGATCGGCTCGATCGGCGCGCTGGTCATCCTGGCGCTGGTGTTCGCCAGCTTCCTGGCCCTGCTGCCGCTGCTCATCGGCGGCATCTCGGTGCTGGCCACGTTCCTGGTCGTCGGCGGGCTCACCGAGGTGACCGGGGTCAGCCAGATCGTCGAGTTCCTGATCGCGCTGATCGGTCTGGGCGTGGCCATCGACTACTCCCTGCTCGTGGTCAGCCGCTGGCGCGAAGAGCGGGCGGCGGGCCGGGACAACATTGCCGCCGTGACCGAGGCGATGAACCACGCGGGCCGGGCCGTGGTGTTCTCCGGGCTGACCGTGGCCATCGGGCTGCTGTCGATGATCGTCCTGCCGGTCCCCATGCTGCGCAGCGTCGGCTACGGCGGAGTGCTGGTGCCGCTGATGTCGGTGGCCGTCGCCATCACCCTGCTCCCGGTGATCCTGGCCACCGTCGGCCCGCGCCTGGACTGGCCGCGGCTGCGGACCGAGCGCCGGGCCAGCCGGGTGTTCTCGGCCTGGGCCCGCGGCGTCTACCGGCACCGCTGGCTGGCCGCGCTGGCCGGGCTCGGCATTCTGGCCGCGCTGATGCTGCCGGCCCTGTCCCTGCACCTCGGCGAGCCTGGCAGCTCCGCGCAGGCCACCAGCGGACCCGCGCACAGCGCGCTGGCCACGCTGACCGACGGCGGCGTGCCGTCCGGCGTGCTCACCCCGGCCGAGGTGCTCACCTCCTCCTCTGCCTCAGTGGTCGCCGCGCAGGCCACGCGGGTGCCGGGCGTGTACGCCGCGGTGGCGCCGGCCACGCCGGACTACCAGCGGGGCGGGACGGCGATTGTCACCGTGATCCCGGTGGCCGAGAGCAGCGTGCCCGCGGGCCAGACGACCATCACCAACCTAGAGCACGCGCTGCTGCCCAGCCCGCACGTGATCGGCATCGGCGGCGGCGGCGCGGCGCTGATTGACTTCAACCACGCGGTCTACGGCGACTTCCCGCTCATGCTCGCCATCATCAGCGTCGCCACCTTCCTGCTGCTGACCCGGGCCTTCCGCTCGGTGCTGCTGGCCGCCAAGGCCGTGGTGTTCAACCTGATCTCGCTGGCCGCCGCGTACGGCGTGCTGACCTGGGTTTGGCAGGACGGGCACGGCTCGCACGCACTGTGGGGCATCCCGGCCACCGGCGCGATCACGATGTGGGTGCCGCTGATGGTGTTCGCGTTCCTGTTCGGGCTGTCGATGGACTACGAGGTGTTCATCCTCACCCGCATCCGGGAGGCCTACGACGCCAGCGGCGACGCCCGGCACGCGGTCACCGAGGGCCTGGGCCGGACCGGGCGCCTGGTCACCAGCGCGGCGGCGATCCTGATGCTGAGCTTCCTGTCCATGTCCACCGGACCGCAGACCGACCTGAAGATCCTGGCCACCGGGCTCGGGGCCGGCATCCTGATCGACGCCTTGGTGGTCCGCTGCCTGCTCGTCCCGGCGCTGGTTGCCCTGTTCGGCCGGGCCAACTGGTGGCTGCCGTCCTCGCTGGCCCGGCTGCTCCGGATCCCGGCTCCGGCCGGCCCGGCGGCGAAGCCGGTGAGCGCGCGCACCGACGATCTCGCGGTGACCGGGGTGAGGTAACGGTCCCGCTCGAGCCGGGCCAGGCGGATGGACCGCCTGGCCCGGCTTTATCTATGGGCTGACATGAAGCTAAGGCCACGCATGCTGGCATAATCCTCCTCTGGTGCGGGTGCCGGTCACGGGAGGAGCGCGGTCATGAGCGGGTATCTGGACAACTCCGGGCGGGAGGACGTGCTGAGCGGGGGCGCCCGGATGATCCCGGTGGACACGCCGGCCGGGCGGTACCGCGTCTGGGTGAAGCGGACCGGCAACAACCCCGGCCTGCGGGTGCTGCTCCTGCACGGCGGGCCCGGAGCGACCCACGAGTACCTGGAGGCCTGCGACAGCTACCTCCCCGGCGCCGGGATCGAGTACTACTACTACGACCAGCTCGGCTCCGGCCGAAGCGACCAGCCGGACGAGCCGTCCCTGTGGGACCTCGACCGCTACGTCGACGAGGTGGAGCAGGTCCGCCGGGCGCTGGGCCTCGACCGGGACAGCTTCGTCCTATTCGGCCACTCCTGGGGCGGGATCCTGGCCATGGAGTACGCGCTGCACCACCAGGAACACCTGCGCGGGCTGGTCATCTCCAGCATGATGGCGAGCGTTCCCGCCTACAACGCTTACGCCGAGCAGGTGCTCATGCCGGAGATGGACCAGGGGGCGCTGGCCGAGATCAAGTCCTACGAGGCGAGCGGGGACATCGAGAACCCGAGGTACATGGAGTTGCTGAACGAGCAGCACTACGTCCATCACGTGCTGCGGATGCCGGTCGAGGACTGGCCCGACCCGGTGGTGCGCGCCTTCACGCACATCAACCCGGCGATCTACGTGTCCATGCAGGGGCCCAGCGAGCTCGGCATCAGCGCCGACGCCAGCCTGGCCCACTGGGACCGGACCGCGGAGCTGGCCTCGATCGACGTGCCGGCCCTGGTCATCGGCGCGCGGCACGACACCATGGACCCGGGCCACATGGAGATGATGGCCGGCCGGCTGCCGCACGGGCGCTACCTGTACTGCCCGGACGGCAGCCACATGGCCATGTACGACGACCAGGCGGTGTACTTCGCCGGCCTCATCGGCTTCCTGCACAGTCTTGAAGACAACTAGGCTTGACGGCAGCTAGGCAGGTCCGTAAAGCCGGTCTACGTCGATCAGGGTCGAAACCCGAGTGAACTGTACTTCAGCGAAATATGGTCCATCCAGTGAACCACGACCCAAATGGACTGGCTGACACGCACGGCTGGACCCACAGGCGATTTCCCTGGTGAAGTACGGGACGGCGACCAGCACACCGTACTGGCCGGCTGGCGTCCTGACCAGCTACTGCTCGGCGCCCGTGCGCGGGTTGAACCAGACCAGCGACTCGCTGCTTCAGGCGGGGGAGGATGTCATGCCTCCATCAGCCTGCCGACCGTGGGGGGTTGCGCCAGGAAAGACCTCAGCCTTGCGGCGGGCGCGCGGGCATGCCCAGCAGGACGGGGGACCCGACGGCGGGTGACGCTGCGGGCCGGGACGTGGTCGCGGCGGTCAGCGGGGCGTCCGCGGCGGCTTGCCAGGTGTCGCCGGCGCGGGTGCGGCGGACGGACAGCGGCGCGGCGTCGGACAGCAGGTAGTGCGGGGCGCCGCGGGTGACGGTCACGGTGACTACGTCGCCGGGGCGCGGGGCGGCCTGGGCCGGGGTGAAGTGGACCAGGCGGTTGTCCCGGGCGCGGCCGGACATCCGGTGGGTGGCGGCGTCCTTGCGGCCCTCGCCCTCGGCCACCAGCACCTCGACGGTGGCGCCGGCCAGCTTCTGGTTCTCGGCGTAGGTGGTCTCCTCGACCAGCGCGGTGAGCCGCTCGTACCGCTCCTGCACGATCTGCGCGGGCACCTGGGCGTCCATGGTGGCCGCCGGGGTGCCCGGGCGGATCGAGTAGCGGAAGGTGAACGCGCCGGCGAACCTGGCCTGGCGCACCAGGTCCAGGGTGTCCGCGAAGTCCTGCTCGGTCTCGCCAGGGAAGCCGACGATGATGTCGGTGGTGATGGCGGCGACCGGGATGCTGGTCCGGACCCGGTCCAGGATGGCCAGGTAGCGGTCCCGGCGGTAGGCCCGGCGCATGGCCTTCAGGATCCGGTCGGAACCCGACTGCAATGGCATGTGCAGGCTGGGCATGACGTTCGGGGTCTCGGTCATCGCGTCGATGACGTCATCGGTGAAGTCCCTGGGGTGCGGGGAGGTGAAGCGGACGCGTTCCAGGCCCTCGATCTCACCGCAGCCGCGCAGGAGTTTGCCGAACGCGTTACGGTCCCCGAACTCCGCCCCGTAGGAGTTCACGTTCTGGCCGAGCAAGGTGACCTCGAGCACCCCGTCGGCGACCAGCGCGCGGATCTCGCCCAGGATGTCGCCGGGACGGCGGTCCTTCTCCTTGCCACGCAGGCTCGGCACGATGCAGAAGGTGCAGGTGTTGTTGCAGCCCACCGAGATCGCGACCCAGGCCGAGTAGACCGATTCGCGCCGGGCGGGCAGCAGCGAGGGGAAGGCCTCCAGCGTCTCGGCGAACTCCGCCTGCGCCTCGTTCCTGACCCGGGCCCGCTCGAGCAGCGCGGGCAGCGAGCCCATGTTGTGCGTGCCGTAGACCACGTCGACCCAGGGGGCGCGTTCGGTGATCCGGGTGCGCTCCATCTGGGCCAGGCAGCCGCCCACCGCGATCTGCATGCCCTTCTTCTTCTGCGGCAGCAGGTGCCCCAGGTTGCCGTACAGCCGGTCGGCCGCGTTCTCCCGGACCGCGCAGGTGTTGAACACCACCACGTCCGGCGTCTCGCCGTCACCGGCGGGCTGGTAGCCCGCCTCGTCGAGCAGGCCCGCCAGGCGTTCGGAATCGTGCGCGTTCATCTGGCACCCGTAGGTGCGGATCTGGTAGGTCCGGCCGCCTGCTGTCACAGCACCAGGATAGATGCGGACTGGGGGCAAGGTGCCCAGTGATCTCAGCCGCCCGATCGGGCATGATATCTGTATGCGAATGGCTACAGAAACGCACATCTACGGTGAATGGCCCTCCCCGATCGACGGCGCCGAGGTGGCGCGCAAGCAGGTTAGCCTGGCGTTCCCGGTCATCGACGCCGCCGGGGTGTGGTGGCAGGAGTCGCGGCCGCAGGAGGGCGGCCGGGTGACCGTCGTCTGCCAGGGGCCGGACGGGGGCAAGCGCGACCTTCTCCCGATGCCGTGGAACGCCAGGACCCGGGTGCACGAGTACGGCGGCAAGTCGTACCTGCCGCTGCCGGACGGATTCGTCTTCGCGAACTTCGGCGACCAGCGGCTGTACCGGTGCGGGATGGCGGCCAGCCCGGTGCGGCCGAGCCCGCAGCCGCTGACTCCGGCGCCGGCCGGGGATGCCGCCGACCGGTTCGCCGACTTCGTCCTCTCCCCCCGCGGAGAAGAGTTGTGGTGCGTGCGGGAACGGCACTCTGTTGGCCAGGACGGGGCGGGCCAGGACGGGGCTGAGCGGATCACCCGCGCGATCGTGGCGGTCCCGCTGGACGGCTCGGCCGCGGGCGATCCCGCCGCCATCCGGGTGCTGGTCAGCGGTTCGGACTTCTATGCCTACCCGGCCCCGTCGCCGGACGGCACCCGGCTGGCCTGGATCTGCTGGGACCACCCGCTGATGCCGTGGGACGGCACCGAGCTCCGGGTCGCGGCGCTCGATGGCGCCGGGCCGGTCAGCGACAAGAGCCAGCAGCGGGTCCTCATGGGCGGCGACACCGAGTCCGTGCTGGCCCCGGTCTGGCGGGACGAGGGCAGCCTGTACGTGATCTCGGACCGGTCCGGGTGGTGGAACCTCTACCTGGCCGACATGGCGAGCCCGCCGCAAGCCCCCTATCCCCCGCAAGCCCCCTATCCCCCGCAAGCCCCCTATCCCCCGCAAGCACTGTGCCCGCGGGAAGAGGAGTTCGCCAGCCCGCTGTGGCAGCTGGGCATGAGCCCGTACGCGGTGCTGGGCGACGGCCGCCTCGCCGTCACCTACGGCACCGGCGAAACCCGGCTTGGCGTGCTCGACCCTGACAGCGGCCGGCTGGCCGAGCTGGACCTGCCCTACCAGGTGTTCGTTTCCGGGCTGTCCGCGGCCGGCCAGACCATCGCCACCATCGCGGGCGGACCGACGGTGCCGATGACCGTGATCGGCGTCGACGTTCCGGCTCCGGGGGGGCTCGGGGGGGTCGTCCCCCCCGGAGCCAGCAGAGCCCCGGGGGGGCTCGGGGGGGTCGTCCCCCCCGGAGCCAGCAGAGCTCCGGGCGGGAACCCGCCGGTCCCGGCGGTTCGCGAGCTGAGCCGCAGCGCCGGCTCGCTGCCGGACCCCGCGTACCTGCCGGTGCCGCGGGCGGCCCGGCTGACCGGGCCGTCGGGTTCGGTCGTGCACGCGCTCGTCTACCCGCCGGCCAACGCCGCGGTCCGTGGTCCGGAAGGCGAGCGGCCGCCGTACATCGTCTGGGTGCACGGCGGTCCCACCGCGCAGGTCGTCCCCCGGCTCGACCTGGAGAAGGCCTTCTTCACCAGCCGCGGCATCGGCGTCATCGACGTGAACTACGGCGGGTCGAGCGGGTACGGCCGCGCCTACCGCGAGCGGCTGCGCGGCCAGTGGGGCATCGTGGACGTGGCCGACGCCATGACGGCCGCGCTGGCCCTGGCCACCTCGGGCGAGGCGGACGGGAAGCGGCTCGGCATCCGCGGCGGGTCGGCGGGCGGCTGGACCGCGCTGGCCGCCGTGACGTCCGGTATCGGGGTGATCGCAGGGCCGAACGGGTCCGGGAACAGGGGCGTCTTCGCGGCGGTGGCGTCCTACTTCGGGGTGGCCGACCTGCGAGCCTTCGCGGAACATACGCACGACTTCGAGTCGCGGTACCTGGACGGGCTGGTCGGGCCGCTGCCGGAGTGCGACGCGCTGTATGCCGAGCGGGCGCCGGTCGGGCACGTGAACGACGGAACCTGCCCGGTGCTGCTGCTCCAGGGGCTCGACGACCCGGTCGTGCCGCCCGCGCAGGCCGAATCCATCGCGGCGGACCTGGCCGCGCACGGCATCCCGTACGCCTACATCACCTTCGAGGGCGAGTCGCACGGGTTCCGTAAGGCGGAGAACATCGTGGCCAGCCTGGAGGCCGAGCTCTCCTTCTACGGCCAGATCATGGGCTTCACCCCGCCGGGCGTTCCGCCGGTGCCGCTCGCTGGCGGCTTACTGAACCTACCGGCCCGTGACAATAACCCTGATGAGGAGGTCGTCCTCGATGAACAGGAAGCGCCTATGTCTTTTGCGCTGACGGTGAAGTAGAAAGTGGCGCCGCCGCCGACGGCGCCCTCGGCCCAGGTGCGCCCGCCGTGGCGTTCGATGATCCGCTGGACGCTGGCCAGGCCGATGCCGGTGCCGGGAAAATCGTCGGCGGCGTGGAGTCGCTGGAACGGCTGGAACAGCTTGCCCACAAAGGCGGGGTCGAAGCCGACCCCGTTGTCGCGCACATGGCAGCAGACCGTGGCCTCATCGTCGGTGGTGGTGGCGAACTCGATGGTGGCGTCGTCGCGCCTAGCGGTGAACTTCCAGGCGTTCTCGACCAGGTTCTCAAGCACGGCGCGGATGAGAATACGGTCCGCGGTCACCCAGACGCCGTCCTGGATGGCGAAGCTGACCCGGCGGCCGGGATCACCCGATCGCAAGCCGTCGGCGATCGCGACGACCTCTGCGCTGAGATCGACCGGTACGAGGTTCAGGTCGGCGCGCGACACCCGTGACAGGCGCAGCAGGTCGTCGATGATCGTGCCCATCCGCTCGCTCGCCGCCTGGATGCGCCCGGCGTAGCCGCGGCCGGTTTCGCCGAGAAGCTCACCACATTCTTCTAGCAGGGCCTCGCTGAACCCGCTCAGCCCGCGCAGTGGAGTGCGCAGGTCGTGGGCGACCGAGTAGGTGAACGCCTGCAGGTTCTTGTTCGACCGCTCCAGCTCAGCCGTGCGCTGCTTGACGCGAGCCTCGAGCTCGGCGGTGAGCGCGCGGACCTGACTCTCCGCGGCGCGCTGCGCGGTGAGATCGGTGAGGACCAGGCACCGTAGGAGCATCCCGTCGAGATCGAATCCGCTGACCGCCAGCAGGACAGGAACGGTCGTGCCACCAGCTCCGGTCAGGTCCACTTCGCCGCGTGCGCTGTCGCCTGCGCCGACATCGAGCAGCCGGGCGAACGCGGGACGGTGGGCATCCGGGATCAGGTCAAGCACCGGGGTCCCGATAAGTTCCGAGGCGTTCTGGCTGGTCATCGAGCCAAGCCGCGGGTTCGCGTCGAGGATTACCCCACGGGTGGAGACGGTGGCGGTGCCTTCGTTCATCGCCTCGACGATGAGCCGGTAGGGGCGGTCGGCGCTCGCGAGGGAATAGACCTGCTCGTGTCCAGGCGGGCCGATCATCAGCGAGTCGACGCCACCGGTCCTGATCGCCTCCATCGTCTGCTGCAACTCGCGCAGCTGGGCCCGCACCTCGGCCAGCTCGGCGCTGTCCTCCGGGCGGCTTTCCCCGGGCGGTCCCGCTACGGGACGGCTTGGACCTGTGGCTCTCGAAGCTGACGATCTCGCCATGCCCTTACTCGTCTGAGTCAAGGTCTTCGCCGCTGACTTCGGCGGTGCCGATGTCAAGCTCGAGCCGCACCCAGGAAGGGTCAGACAGGTCTCCGACGATCCGGCGCGGCGGGCCGGGAGAGCGCTTGATCAGCGTCGGCACCGCCACAATCCGGTCGCGCACGGCCAGCGCGGACTGCTGGCGCACGTCGATGACCTCCAGATCGACGTGGCCGCTGAGCTGTTCGTCGCAGACACGGCGCACGGTCACGACGGCATGGATGGAACTCGTCGACGCGCCATCGACATAGAGGGTCAGGGCCCATCGATTATCAGCTGTGCTACCGGGCATCACGCTGGCTCCCTGGCCGTCGAAGCTCCAGTCCGACGAGGAGACGGTGCTTATCGGAGAGGTCGCCGACGAGCTTGCGGATCGGCGTCGGGAGCCTTCTGACCACCGTGGGCACGGCCAGGATCTGGTCGTCGGCGGCTCGGCGCGGGTTCTCGAGCAGGTCCACGATCTCGATCTGGTAGCGGCCTGCCAGGTGCTCCTCGCAGGCACGCCGCAGATTTTCGATCGCCCGCAGGCACTTGGGCGATCGGTCGGTCACGTACAGGCACAGGTCCCACTGCTCACCGGAATCGGCGGCGGTCCCGTTATTCTTGGTGCTCGGCCCGCTCACAGCGGTTCTCCGTTGCGCGGCGCGGCACCGGCCCAGCGCAGCGCCGCCATCGTCGACCGGTCCGCCTCGTTGGCCTCGGTGTTGCGCAGCTGCAGCCAGGTGTCCACCATCGCGCCGTCCGTCAAGCTCGTCAGCACCGTGTTATCCATGCGCTCACCCTTCCCCCGAGCCGGGCGTCACTTTCGCGGATCTTCGTCGTGCATATGGAGCAAAGGTCGAAACTTTGCGCCCCGTCCGGAAAGTGTTAAAAAGTCCCCCGGTAACTACGCAACGAATCGCCGTTCCGCATCACAGCGAGTGCAGGGAGAATTACATGCACAAATGGATAGGAGCTGGTCGAAAGCGGTGCAACCAGGCACCTGATGTCATTTTCCTTAGCTCATTATACGTCTAGTTTGACGAACCCCGCACCGCGGGCATTATGCCTCGAAGATAATCCTTCCCGGGTGGGCAGAATCTCTTGTCCGCCAGGGATTCCGCCGGTGCTGCTGGTAGGGGCTGGAGGGCGGGCACCATTTCTCGTTCGGGATAAAAAAGACTTTTGCGGTGAAACTCAGCGGGCGAATTCGGTGGCGCGGGACTCGCGGACCACGGTGATGCGGATCTGCCCAGGGTAGGTGAGTTCCTCCTCGACCTGTTTGGCGATGTCGCGGGCGATCACCTGCGCCTGGATATCGTCGATCCGGTCGGGCTTGACCATGACCCGGATCTCGCGGCCGGCCTGCATGGCGAAGACCTTCTCCACGCCCTCGTGGCCGCCGGCGATCTGCTCCAGGCGCTCCAGGCGCTTGACGTACATCTCCAGCGACTCGCGCCGGGCGCCCGGCCGGCCGCCGCTGATCGCGTCCGCGGCCTGGGTGAGCACCGCCTCGACGGTGCGGACCTCGACCTCATTGTGGTGCGCCTCGATGGCGTGCACCACGTCCTCCGGCTCGCCGTACCGGCGGGCGATCTCCGCGCCGATCAGCGCGTGGCTGCCCTCGACCTCGTGGGTGAGCGCTTTGCCGATGTCGTGCAGCACCGTGCAGCGCTTGAGCAGCGCCGGGTCGAGCCGCAGCTCACTGGCCATCATGCCGGCGATGTGCGCGGACTCGACCAGGTGCCGGAGCACGTTCTGGCCGTAAGACGTGCGGTACCGCAGGCGGCCGAGAAGATCGACGAGTTCGGCGTGCATGTCGGTGATGCCCAGCTCGACCAGGGCATCCTCGCCGGCTCGCTTGCACAGCTGCTCGATCTCCGCCTTGCCGCGCTCGTAGGCGTCCTCGATCCGCTGCGGGTGAATGCGGCCGTCCAGGACGAGCCGTTCCAGGGTGAGCCGGGCGATTTCGCGGCGGACCGGGTCGAAGCAGGAAAGGAGCACCGCCTCTGGGGTGTCGTCGATGATGAGGTTGACGCCGGTCACCGACTCGAACGCCCGGATGTTGCGGCCCTCGCGGCCGATGATGCGGCCCTTCATCTCGTCCCCGGGCAGGTGCAGCACCGAGACCACGGACTCGCTGGTCTGCTCGGTGGCCACCCGCTGGATGGCCAGCGTGACGATCTTGCGAGCCCGCTTCTCTCCCTCTGACCTGGCCTCGTGCTCGATGTCGCGGACGATCAGGGCCGCTTCCCGCTTGGCCTGGTTCTCGATCGTGGTCACCAGCTCGGTTTTCGCCTGGTCTGTGGTGAGGCCGGCGACGCGCTCGAGTTCCTTGCCGCGCTCGGCGTCCTGCTTTTCCAGCTCGGCGGCGCGCCGGTTGAGGTCTTGCTTGCGCTGGTCGAGGGCCTGCGCGCGGTCTTCGATGCGCCTGAGCTCCTCGTCGAGCCGCTGCTCGCGGTCGGCGAGACGGGTTTCCCTGCGCTCCAGGTCGCCGCGCAGCTCGCGCACCTCGTCCTTGACCGCGCGGATCTCTTCCTCGACCTCACGGCGGCCCTGGGCGGCTTGTTCGGCTTCCTGGCGGGCCCGCTCCAGGATCCCGGTGGCCTCGGTCTGGGCGCGGGCGCGGATGTGTTCTGCTTCGGTGGTGATGCTGTCGAGCTGGCTGAGGTCCGCGTTCCCGGGCTGGACTTTTGCTGCGCCTGGGGTCCGGCGCCACACGACGACGAGCGCGAATACCACCGCGAGCAACCCGACTACCATGAACGCGAGCGACAATCCGCTGCTCACGGTCACCCCTTTCCGTCCATAGCCCTCGGGGCACCCTTGTGTTGTAACTGCGTGGTGACCTCTCGGCAGGGCGTAATGGATATATGCCCTGACGCGGGCGGTCGCACGCTACGCCCGCCCGTTAGCTGATCTTCCCGTCAGCTTCGGCTACACACCGTATCTACCCGCTTCGCCTCCGTTGGATTTCTGTGCCGGGTGAGACAACATCTCGCTGCCGTGAGGTTAAGGCTTGATAACCTTTTTATCAAGCAAAGTATCCTCGACCATCACCAACAGGGCGTCAACCGGACAAAAGGTGCGATGCCTGCTACCTGCGGAGACGCTGAGATACGGCGCGCCGGGAGGACCGTTCGGGGTGATGCGGAGGGTTCGCCGGGGAGGCCGGCCCGGGCACGCCTTCTTCGGTGGCCGCTGAGACGCAGGTTACAGGGAGTAGCCGGTGTCGCGACCTTGACTGCCGCCCGGGCTAGGAGACGGCGTGACTGGGGTCCTCGGCGTCGGGGTCGAGGTATGCGTCAGCGTCCAGCTCGCCTAGCTCGTCTAGCTCGGCGCCCTCCTGTTGCATGACTTCCCTGATCAGGCGGAAGGCCAGGCCCGGCGGGTAGCCCTTCCTGGCCAGCATGCCCGCCGCCTGCCTGGCCCGGGTTTCCGGTGGCCGACCGCGGGTGCTCGCCATCTTCCGCTCGACCAGGCGCCTGGCGGTGGCGACTTCCTCCTCCGGGTCGAGCGCATCGACCGCCTCACGGATCTCCTCGTTCTTGACGCCGTGACGCTTCAGCTCGGCGGAGAGGGACCGCTTGGACAGCCCGCGGCTGTGGTGCCTGGACTCGACCCAGGCCCGGGCGAACGCGGCGTCGTCGATCAGCCCAGCGTCGGCGAAGCGGACGAGGATGGCCTCGGCGGCCTCGGCCGGGACGCCGCCACGGTGCATCGCCTGGGCCAGCTGCGCCCGGGTCCGGGGCGCAGCCGTCAGCAGCCGCAGGCAGATCTGCCTGGCGCGGGCTTCAGGGTCCTGAGCGTCGTGGGCCTTTGCCTCGGACGCCGCTTCCCCGGACCCTGAAGCCCGGCCTTCGCGGGTCATGGACTAGACCGCGGCACCCGGGACGGTGGCGGCGGTCCTGGTTGGGCCTGACGGGGTTGATGGGCCGGTGCCACTGCCGGCGGTGCGGCCGTTGGCGGCGTGGCCGTTGGCACTGCCGTTGCCCGGGTTGCTGGAGTCGCTTGGGTCGGCGTCGATACGCGGGCCTACGCCTAGCTTCTCTTTGATCCGCTTCTCGATCTCGTTGGCCATGTCGGGGTTGTCGCGCAGGAAGTTGCGGGCGTTCTCCTTGCCCTGGCCGAGTTGGTCGCCCTCGTAGGTGTACCAGGCGCCGGACTTGCGCACGATCCCCTGCTCCACGCCAAGGTCGATAAGACTGCCTTCACGGCTGATTCCTATACCGTACAGAATATCGAATTCAGCGCTGCGGAATGGCGGTGCGCACTTATTCTTTACCACTTTTACCCTTGTTCTATTACCGACCGCATCGGTACCGTCCTTGAGCGTCTCGATCCGGCGCACGTCCAGCCGAACCGAGGCGTAGAACTTGAGCGCCTTGCCGCCGCTGGTCGTCTCCGGAGAGCCGAACATGACCCCGACCTTTTCCCGCAACTGGTTGATGAAGATCGCTGTGGTCTTGGTCTGGCTCAGCGCGCCGGTGATCTTGCGGAGGGCCTGGGACATGAGCCGCGCCTGGAGCCCGACGTGGCTGTCCCCCATCTCGCCCTCGATCTCCGCCTTGGGCACGAGCGCGGCGACCGAATCGATGACGACGACGTCGATAGCGCCGGACCGGATGAGCATGTCCGCTATCTCGAGGGCCTGCTCGCCGGTGTCCGGCTGGGAAACCAGCAGCGCGTCGGTGTCGCAGCCGAGCTTCTTGGCGTAATCCGGATCCAGCGCGTGCTCAGCGTCGATGAACGCGGCAATCCCGCCTGCCTTCTGGGCATTCGCCACGGCGTGCAGCGCCAGGGAGGTCTTGCCGCTGCTCTCCGGTCCGTAGATCTCGACGATGCGGCCGCGGGGCAGGCCGCCGAGGCCCAGCGCCACGTCCAGCGCGATCGAACCGGTCGGAATCACCTCGACCGGCACTCGCGTCTCCTCGCCGAGGCGCATGACCGAACCCTTGCCGAACTGCCGCTCGATCTGGAGGAGAGCGGTCTCCAGGGCCTTATCCCTGTCGCCCGCCCGCTCCGGGCTCGACTTGCTGTTTGCTGCCATGGAGGACTCCCTGCCGGGTTTAGGGGCCTGCGGGCACCTCCCGCACCGCCCAGGTCGTCTGAGTTTCGGTCCCGCCGGACATCCCCCGGCGGTTATCGATGAACACGGTACGCGCCGCCACTGACATTTCTGCCTGGCACCGCGTGGCGCCCGGCCCCGAGGGATTTTCGCGGCTGTTTTCCCTGGCCTTCGGGGCCAGTGTCGACCGCCACTCAACCACTATAGGACGAACGTGTATTCGATCATGAGCGACACGCCGAAAACGGCGCCAGAAATCCAGGAAATGCAGGCTCGCCCGGGCCGAGACGGGCGGCGGGGGGCGGGACGGACGGCGGGGCTACCATCGGCATCAGCCAGACCTGCCAGCGTAAGGAGATCAGTGATGCCTCTCGACGAGGACGTGACCCAGCTCGCCAAGGGCAAGAACCTGGCCACGGTGGTGACCCTGATGCCCAGCGGTCAGCCGCAGGCGCTGCTCACCTGGGTCGACGCCGACGACGGGCACGTCCTGGTCAACACCGAACCGCAGCGGCAGCGAGCCAGGAACGTCGCCCGCGATCCGCGCATCACCGTGCTGATCCACGGCGAGAACCCCTACGACTGGGCCGAGGTCCGGGGACACGTGGTGGAGACCGTCACCGGCGACGAGGCCCGGCGGCACATCGACGAACTGGCGCGCAAATACACCGGTCAGGACTACGCTGCGCCGGTCGGCCCGCAGGGCCGCGTGATCCTCAAGATCGCCGCGGACAAGGTAAATACCCCACGCCTGCTCGGCCGCTAGCGCGCACGTTCGGTCAGGCCGAACCTGGTCGGGCGTCAGGCGCTACGAACGCCCGCCTTCACCCGGTCGGTAAAGCGCTGCCAGTTCCGTGCGTTGAAGGCCGGCACGGGGCCGGTCCTGTTCTTGGTGTCGCGCACCAGCACGCGGCCGGTCCCGGCGTGCGGGCCGACCTCGATGCAGTTGCCGCCGTTGCCGCCGCTGTAACTGGACTTACGCCAGGTCACGTCCATATTCCTCAGCTACTCTCATGATCAACTCTCGCGAAGCGCCGCGCGGAAGTGCCTCGGATCTCAAGGTATCGAACGTAAGGATGATCTTAGCCACCGTGGCAGAGTCCTTACTCGTCTCTCCCTCGTCCGGCGACTCGAAATAGACGATACCCGGCGCGTCCCCCGCAAAGCCTGCGATGGCGAACGCGCCGAGCAGTTTGCACACCGGGATTGTCGCTTGCGGATGGCCGCTCGCCCACTTCCAAACGTTAGCTCCGGCCTGACACCTTGGGTAGCGGAAACCGCGTACCAGGCGAATATCGTCCGCGTGCGCGGCGTCCCGTCAAAAGCCCAACGTTGCCGTTAGGAACCAGCTGCCATGCCTGCCGAACGGGTCACCACCAACCAGCCGAAACATCCACTTTATGCACTCACCACTTATGAGCTTCGCGATTACCGGCGGGATCTTGAACACGCCATCAAGGCAATCTCTGCCGACGCTCCGGCCCAGGCCGACCTGCGCCGCAAACTCGCCGAGGTACTCGGCGAGCAGGAATCCCGCGCCAAAATCACCGCCGCCTCCGCGCGCCCGGCTAGACCGGGCCAGGCGCCAGCCAGGTAACACCATGAACCTCACCCCAGGCCAGCTCGCCAAGCTCGGCCAGCTCACCGACGAATGGTCGTTCCTGTGGGACAAGCGGCGGTCCCTGTGGATCGCCGCCCAGGACAGCCCCGATGGCGAACAGATCGAAGAAGCCGACCTGGAGGTCCTCCTGGACCGGATCGACCAGCATCCCAGCCTGCCGCGCGGTGACGGTTACGGGAGGGCCGCTGGCGGGCTCAGCGCAGGTTTTCCGGAACCTTGAACGTGTCGGCGACCGCTCGCCAGATGACCTTGACATCTATTCCATCTGCGAGGGCGCGCTCGACCGTGCGCCCGCCGAGTTGGTCGAACACGAAGTCCTTGGCCACGCTCTGCGAGTAGGCGTCGCCGAATTGCGCCCTCATCCGGTCCCAGAATTCCGTCAGCCGCACGTCGCTCAGGGTACAGCCGACTCGACCCCGGCCTGACCTGCTCAGCGGGCAGATCAACGCTCGCCAGCCGACCGGAGCACGAGCAGGTCCGAAAGACCATTTGCCCGATGTGTCGTTATCAAATACGTGGGAACTAGTGGGAGCAGGGCGCACTTCGCGATCTTGGTCGTGCGCCGTCCGACCATAGCGGCATAGCGGGGCGGCCGTGGCGGGCAGTGCGCATGACGGAGGGCGAATGGTTGCGCCGGCGGGGGTGAACGAGGAACTTCCTCAGGAGCCGGCGAAGGCCGGGCAGCCGGGTGTCGAGCTCGCAGAGGCGCAGGTGGCCGAGGCAGAACCGGCCGAACCTGCGGAGGAGGAACTGGCGCCGGGCGCGGGCGGGGAACTCGCGGAAGCGGAGGCCGCGGAGACGGACCCAGGGGAAGCGGAGCCCGCGGAAGCGGAGCCGGCTGGAGGGGGCGAGCCGGGGTGGGACGCTGAGGAAGGAAGCCGGGATGTCAGCCCGCTCGCGGTGGCCGGCATCATTCTCGGGGTCATCGCCCTCGTTGGGGTGGCGGTGGGCGTGCTGGCCGTGGTCACGCACGGGTTCCGGCCCAAGACGGTGGTCACCTACCGGCCGGCCGCCGTATTCGCGCTGCGGCCGGGCCAGTGCATCAACTCCGGGGCGAACGCCCTCACCGTTACCGTGCTGTCCTGCGCGCGGCCGCATGACGCCGAGGTGTTCGCCACGTTCAGCCTGCCGGCCACGGGCTGGCCCGGCGCCTCGGCGGTGCAGCTGGACGCGAGCAACGGCTGCCTAAGCCGGTTCGACAGCTATCTGAACCCGCAGCTCGCGACCGCCGCCCTAGTCCAGGAATACGTCTACCCGAACGAGGCCGCCTGGCGGGCCGACGAGCGCACGGTGGTGTGTGAGGTCCGCGCGGCGAGCGGGCGGCTCACTGGTTCGGTCGGCGCGAAGGGCTGATCCCGGCCGGGGATTTAGCTGATCCCGGCCGGGGATTTAGCTGATCCCGGCCGGGGATTTAAGGGTTCCCGCCGAGCCACTCGCCGTGCCGCATCACCGCGCGCAGCCGGAACTCCTCGTCGCAGACGACCAGGTCCGCGTCCAGTCCCGGGCACAGGGCGCCGGTGCGGTCGTCGAGGCCGAGCACGCGGGCCGGGGTGGTGCTGGCCGCGGCGGCCACGTCGGTGACCGGGAGGCCCGCGGCGATAGCGTGCCGGACGACGCTGGCCATGGTGGCGGTCGAGCCGGCGATCGCGCCCGCCACACCGGGCTCGGCGTCTCCGGCGAGGCGTGCCACTCCGCTGGCCACATCGACCCGCATCGAACCGAGCCGGTAGCGGCCATCGGGCATCCCGGCAGCCGCCATCGCGTCAGTGATCAGGACCAGCCGCCCCGGACCGGCGGCGCGGGCCGCGAGGCGGATCGCGGTGTCGTGCAGGTGCACGCCGTCGGCGATCACCTCGCAGGTGACCTCGTCCCGGTCGAGCAGCGCGCCGACCGGCCCCGGCTCGCGGTGATGCAGCGGCCGCATGCCGTTGAAAAGGTGTGTCGCATGACTCGCGCCGGCATCGACGGCCGCCGAGGTGATATCCGCGGTGGCGTCGGTATGGCCGACGGCGGCGATAACGCCGACCCGGACCGCCGCCTTGATCAGGGCGGCCGCCCCGGGAAGTTCGGGTGCGAGGGTGATGACGCGCAGATGACCCGCGGCCGCCGCGTGCAGACGCTCGAAGGCGGCGACGTCAGGAGCGATCATGTGCCGCGGATCCTGGGCACCGCACCTGGCCGCGGAGAGGAACGGCCCCTCCAGGTGGATACCGGCGATGACGCCCTCGCGGGCCAGCCCGGCCAGCATCGCGGCCCGGACCTCGAGGTCGGCGAGAGACGCGGTGACCAGGCTGGCCACGATGGTCGTGCTGCCGTGCCTGCGGTGGAACTCCGCGGCGCGCCTGGCGTCGTCGGCCGATCCCTCGGTGAACGACGTGCCGCCGCCTCCGTGCACGTGCATATCGACGAATCCGGGCAGCACCCAGTGCCCGCGCAAGTCGGTGACGAGGAGGTCTTGTTGATCCGTCGCCTCGCCAGGGCCGACTGCGTCGATCGCGTTCCCGGCCAGCCGGATCCAGCCCGGGCTAAACGTGCCCTCGGGCGTCACCACGCGACCGCCGGTCAGTAGGCGGTCAGGGCGCTCGGGGGTCGCGAACCTCAACTGCGGCTCCTGTCGGCGTAGTGTCCGGAATCCCGGCCCTTAGGGCGGAGAGGACGTCAACAAGCCAGGATGACAGAACGCGACAAGGCTCGCGGCCGGTCCGGGTCGATGCCCTTCCGCTCGGCGAGCGCGGCGGCCAGCCGCTGCGCTCCGATCAGCCCGGCGAGCGGGTCGGCCTCCGAGGTGATCACCGTGGCCCCAGTGCGGCGGGCGTCCGCCAGCAAGTCGGCCGGCACCTCGCCGAGAGCCCACACCACGGTGTTCTCGTCGCTGACGCTGATCGGGCCGTGCCGGTACTCCATCGCCGGGTACGACTCGGCCCAGGTGCGGGAGGCCTCGCGCAGTTTCAGCGCGGCCTCGTCGGCGACCGCGGCGGCCCAGCCGCAGCCGAGGAAGGTGAACTCGGAGCGTTCGGCGAGTTTCGGCGGTAGCGGGCGGGCCAGCTCGCGTGCGGCGAGGCCGGGCAGCGCGCGGATGTCCGCCCCGAGATGCGCGCGGAGAAGCACGATCGAGCTGGTGATGAACCGGCTGGATACCACCGAACGCTCGTCGGCGAAGTCGAGCAGCACTACGTGGCGGGCCTCACGGGCGAGCGCCGTGTCCGGGGCGGCGGTGATAGCGGTCGTCGGCGTGTCCTGCGGTGCGCGGCGGAGGGCGTCGAGCACTTCGGTGGTGGTGCCGGTGCGCGAGATATACACCAGGCGGTCGTATCGCCGGGTGGCAGGCACCTCGGACGCGGGGAAGGCGTCGGTCTGGCCCTGGCCCGCGGCCTCGCGCAGGGCCGCGTAGCAGCGCGCGACGTTGAGTGAGGAGCCGCAGCCGATCGCGGCGACCCGCTCCCCCGGCCCGGGCAGCGCGGATTCCGCCGAACCCGCCATCTCGATCGCCTTGGACCAGCATTCGGGCTGGCTAGCGATCTCGTCGATCAGATAGCTCATTACGGCCCCTATCGATCATGTGTTGTGCATGTTTCTGATCGATACATGCTCTATATGAGCAGTATAGGTCAATTAAGATGAGTGCGAACCGGTGGGCAATGGCGGGCGAGGAGAAGGCCGGAGCGGAGCCCGGGCTGGGCGGCAGACCACGCCGAACGCGGGCTGGACCGCAGGGCGCGGAACGCGGGCTAGGCGGTGACGACGCGGATGCCGCGTTCGGTGAACGCGGCCAGGAGGTCTGGCCTGGCGTCGCGGTCGGTGACGATAACGGCGATCTCGTCCACGGCACACACCCGGGCGAACGCGCGCTGGCCGAGCTTGGAGCTGTCGGCCACGATCATCACCTGCTCCGCACGGGTGGCCATGAGGTGATTGATGCTGGCCTCGCCCTCGTGATGGGCGGTCGCCCCGGTCCGCGGGTCCAGGGCGTCGACGCCGAGGATGGCCCAGTCCAGGGTCAGTTCGGCCAGGACCAGGGAGGCGAGCGGGCCGATCAGCTCGTACGACTGGCCGCGTGTTACCCCGCCGGTCACCACGATCTTGATGTGCTGGCGGACGGCGAGCTCGTTGGCGATGTTCATCGCGTTCGTCACCACCGTTACGGCCGGTGACCCGGTGCTGTCTTGCAGGTCAGGCCGGGTGGCCAGGGCCCGGGCGACCTCGCTGGTGGTCGTGCCGCCGTTCAGCGCCACGGACGCCCCAGGGGCGAAGAGGGCGGCGGCGGCGCGGCCGATGCGCTGTTTCTCCGGGGCGTGCCGCGCGGTCTTGTACCGCAGCGGCAGGTCGTAGGAGACGTGACCGGCCATGGCGCCGCCGCGGGTCCTGGTCACCAGCTGCTGCTTCGCCAGCTGATCCAGGTCACGGCGGATGGTGGCCTCGGACACGCCCAGCGCCTGGGCGGCTTCGGCCACGGTGAGCTGTCCGTCGCCAGGCAGCAGGTCGAGCAGGGAATTCCAGCGCTGGTACCTGGACACGCGATCAGACCTTCCGGTAACGCGCAAGCCACCTGCGCGATTATGCGCAGTTTATGGGTCACATCGCCCACGCGATACCGCGGGCCAGGCATAGACCGAGCAATGCATGGGTCGGGCGCGCGAAGGCCCGGGCGGTACAGGGAGGCGGGCGACACGGAGCGGGCGACACGGAGCGGGCGACGCGGGGATCGGTAACCGGGTCAGCAGCCGCCCGGCGGTCCCGGGATGCCTGGGCCGACGGCGGGCTGATCGACGACTCCTGTCACCACGCTGCGCAGCACGGCGCCGAAGTGAATCACATACCACACGCCTCGCCAGGAGATCAGCGAGGCGATGCCGAACGATCGTTCCTGACCGTGCTCACGGTAGACGACGCGGGCGCCGGGGACGTGCCAGTAGCCGGTCGAGTTATAGCAAGCGCCCGGGGAAACCCAGGCCGCGTCGGCGGCCGGCACGATGACCCGGACCAGGCGCGCGCCCGAAGCTAGCAGGCGGTGCGCCGCGCGGACGTCGAGAGTGAAGTCGTACCAGAGCCGGGCCTGCCAGTCCGCGGCGGGATACGGGATCGCCTTTACCTGCTTGTACGCGGCCACGGGAAAGAAGGCGGGCAGGCCGAACCGCGGGTTTCCCGTGCTCACCGCCAGCCACAGATCGGCCATCGCATGGCGGAAGGCGGCGGAGGCCGTGCGGGGGTAGACGCGGGTCTGCGGCAAGGCACCCGCGCCTGGAGCTACCGGCAGGGACACCGGGGACGCGGTGGCGCCGGCTCGCGGCGTTGCGCGGCCCGCCGAGGCCGCGGGCCGGGCCGGCTGCGATCCGGTCGCCGCGACGCTGGCCTTGGCCATCGACGGCGGCTGGCCGGGCGAACCGGCGCCGCATCCCGTCAGCAGGGCCGCGATGATGAGCGCCGCCAGCGGTGTCTGCCGGGACAACCCCATCGATGCTGCCACCCCGCCATGTTCGCGTTCTCGTTCCGGGTGCAGCCGAGACTACTGCACTGCTGGCCAGAAATGTCGGTGGGGCAAGGCACTATGGGAGCATGGCAGTAGAGTCGCCCCTGACCGGCATCGATGCACTTGACGGGTTCTCCCCGGCCACCCGGGCGTGGTTCGAAGGGGCATTCGCCGAGCCGACGCAGGCCCAGGCCGGGGCGTGGCGGGCGATCGGCAAGGGCGAGGACACGCTGGTCGTCGCGCCGACCGGTTCGGGCAAGACGCTGGCCGCTTTCTTGTGGGCGATCGACAAGCTGGCGGCGCTGCCGCCGCCCGCGGACCCGAAACGGCGCACCCGGGTGCTCTACGTCTCCCCGCTCAAGGCGCTGGCGGTGGACATCGAGCGGAACCTGCGCGCCCCGCTGACCGGGATCAGGCAGGCCGCGCACCGGCTGGGCCTGGACGAGCCGGACATCAGCGTGGCGGTGCGCACCGGCGACACCGCCGCCGAGGAGCGCAGGAAACTGGTCAGTAAGCCGCCGGATATCCTCATCACCACCCCGGAATCGCTCTTCTTGCTGCTCACCTCGCAGGCCAGGGAGACCCTGCGCGGGGTCGAGACGGTCATCGTGGACGAGGTGCACGCCGTCGCGGGCAACAAGCGCGGCGCCCACCTGGCCCTTTCCCTGGAGCGCCTGGACGCCCTGCGTGGGACTACAGAGCGGGGGCCCTCGGACCGGGGCGCCCAGCGAGTAGGGCTGTCCGCGACGGTGCGGCCGGTGGAGGAGGTGGCCACGTTCCTCGGCGGCACCCGCGCGGTCACCATCGTGCAGCCGCCCAGCCCCAAGCGCATCGAACTGCAGGTTGTCGTCCCGGTCGAGGACATGACCGAGCTGGACACCACGCCGGGTCGCGGCGGCGGCGAGGACGAGGAGGACCCAGCACCGAGGCGCTCGATCTGGCCGCACGTCGAGGAACGGGTGCTCGACCTGATCCAGCAGCACAGGTCCACGATCGTGTTCGCGAACTCGCGGCGGCTGGCCGAGCGGCTGTGCGGCAGGCTGAACGAGCTCGCGGCGGAGCGGGCCGAGGCGGCCGGGGAGGCTGAGGAGGCAAACAAGGCTCAGGCAAACGGGAGCACCCGGGCCCCGGCCGAGCTCATGGCGCAGGCAGGTGCCGCGGCCGGCGCGCCCGCGGAGGTGGCCCGGGCGCACCACGGCTCGGTGTCGCGGCAGGAGCGGGCCGAGATCGAGGAGGCGCTCAAGGCGGGCCGGCTGCCCGCCGTGGTGGCCACGTCCAGCCTGGAGCTCGGAATCGACATGGGCGCGGTGGACCTGGTCGTCCAGGTCGAGGCGCCGCCTTCGGTGGCCAGCGGGCTGCAGCGGGTCGGCCGGGCCGGGCACAACGTCGGCGATGTCTCCCGTGGCATCATCTTCCCCAAGTACCAGGGGGACCTGGTCCAGGCGGCCGTGGTGGCCGAACGCATGCGGGCGGGCGCGATCGAGGAACTGAAGATCCCGCACAACCCACTGGACGTGCTGGCCCAGCAGATCATCGCGATGACGGCGCTCGACGACTGGCTGGTGGACGAGCTCGAGCAGACGATCCGCAAGGCCGCCCCGTTCGGCGGGCTGACCAGGCCGATCCTGGAAGCGGTGCTGGACATGCTGGCCGGGCGCTACCCGAGCGAGGAGTTCGCCGGGCTGCGGCCGCGCATCGTCTGGGACCGGGTGGCGGGCACCGTCAGGGCCCGGCCCGGCGCGCAGCGGCTCGCCGTCACCAACGGCGGCACCATTCCCGACCGGGGCCTGTTCGGCGTGTTCCTGGCGTCGGACAACAGCAGACAGCCGCGCCGGGTCGGCGAACTCGACGAGGAGATGGTGTACGAGTCGCGGATCGGCGACGTGTTCGTGCTCGGCGCCAGCTCCTGGCGGATCGAGGACATCACGCCGGACCGGGTGCTGGTCACGCCCGCGCCCGGGCAGCCGGGCAAGCTGCCATTCTGGCACGGCGACACCCCGGGGCGGCCCGCCGAGCTCGGCCGGGCCATCGGGGCGGCCTGCCGGGAGCTGTCCGCGGCCGGGGAGCAGGAGGCCACCGCCAAGCTGGAGCGGGCCGGCCTGGACCAGCTGGCCGCGCGCAACCTGATCAGGTACCTCGCCGAGCAGCGCGCGGCCACCGGCTACGTGCCCGACGACCGGACCCTGGTGGTGGAGCGGTTCCGGGACGAGCTCGGCGACTGGCGGGTGGTCCTGCACAGCCCGTACGGTGACCGGGTGCACGCGCCGTGGGCGCTGGCCATCGCGGCCCGGCTGCGCGAGCGGTACGGCGGCATGGACGTGCAGGCGCTGCACACTGACGACGGCATCATCATCCGGGTCCCCGACTCCGACGAGCCGCCGCCGACCGGGATCGCGCTGCTCGACCCCGACGACGTCAGCGATCTCATCACCGCCGAGGTGGGCGCGAGCGCGCTGTTCGCGTCCAGGTTCCGCGAGTGCGCCAGCCGGGCGCTGCTGCTGCCGCGCCGCCAGCCGGGCCGCCGCACGCCGCTGTGGCAGCAGCGGCAGCGTTCCGCGCAGCTGCTCGAGGTGGCGAGCCAGTACCCGGCGTTCCCGATCGTGCTCGAGACCGTCCGGGAGTGCCTGCGGGACGTCTTCGACGTGCCCGCGCTGACCGGGCTGCTGCGGGATATCGCCGCCCGCCGGGTGCGCGTGGTGGAAGTGGAGACGCAGACACCCAGCCCGTTCGGTAAATCCCTGTTGTTCCGCTATGTCGGTGCGTTCATGTACGAAGGTGACGCGCCGCTGGCCGAGCGCCGGGCGCAGGCCTTGTCGCTCGATCCAGCGCTGCTGGCCGAACTGCTCGGCCAGGACGGACTGCGCGAGCTGCTCGACCCCGCCGTCATCGCGGACACCGAACGCGACCTGCAGCACCTGTCCGCGTCCCGCCGCTGCCGCGACCTGGAGGGCATCGCCGACCTGCTGCGCACGGCCGGCCCGCTGACCGCGGACGAGGTGGCGCAGCGGTGCGCGGATCCCGGGGCCGCGCGTGACTGGCTCGGGGAATTGTCGGTGACCCGCCGTACTATCCAGGTGCGGATCGCCGGCCAGCCGATGTGGGCCGCGATCGAGGACGCGGGGCGGCTGCGAGACGCGCTCGGGGTGCCGCTGCCGGTCGGCCTGCCCGAGGCGTTCACCGAGCCGGTCGCTGATCCGCTTGGCGACCTGATGGCCAGGTACGCGCGGACGCACGGCCCGTTCACCGCCGACGCGGTGGCCGGGCGGTACGGGCTCGGCGTGGCCGTGGTGACGCTGGCGCTGCGCCGGCTCGCGGCGGCTGACCGCGTGGTGGAGGGCGAGTTCCTGCCCACTGGGCCAGCCGGCGGCGCGCAGGCCGGGGGGCAGCTGACCGCGGCACAGTTGCCCGCAGCCCAGTTGCCCGCGGCACAGTTGCCCGCAGCACGGGGCACCGAGTGGTGCGACGCCGAGGTGCTGCGGCTGCTGCGTCGGCGGTGCCTGGCCCGGCTGCGCAAGGAGGCGGAGCCGGTGCCGCCCGAGGTGCTGGCCAGGTTCCTGCCCGCCTGGCACGGGATCGGCGGTTCACCACGGCCCGGGCGGCGGCGGGCCGACGCGGGCGCGGTTCTCGAGGTGCTCGAGAGGCTGGGCGGGGCGCCGGTGCCGGCCTCGGCGCTGGAGACGCTGGTGCTGCCCGGGCGAGTGCCGGGCTACTCCCCCGGCCTGCTCGACGAGCTGACCTCGGCGGGCGAGATCGTCTGGTCCGGGGCCGGGGCGTTGCCCGGCGGCGACGGCTGGCTGGTGCTCGCGCCCGCCGACGGCGCGCCGCTGCTGCTGCCCGAACCGGCCGAGGTGAGCATGACCCCGCTGCATTCGGCGGTGCTCGAGGCGCTGAGCGGGGGCGGTGCGCTGTTCTTCCGGATGCTCAGCGACCGGGTCGGCGCCCTAGTTTCAGGTTCGGGGCTCGACGGCTCGCTGCCCGCAACTCGGCCGCCTAGTGATGGCGAGATCGCGGACGCGATCTGGGACCTGGTGTGGGCCGGGCTGCTCACCAACGACACACTCGGCCCGCTCCGGGTGCTGCTCAGCGGCGGCCAGCCGCGGCGGGCGGCCGCGCCCGCCGCGGCCATCCCGCGCCCGCGCCCCGGCCGGGTTCCCGGGTCGGGAGGCCGATACAGTTTCGGCCGGCCGTCCATGCCGACCCGTACCGGGCCGCCGACGGTCAGCGGCCGGTGGTCGCTGCTGCCCGGCCGGGAGGATGCCGATCCCACCCAGCGGGCGCACGCCCTCGCGCTCACGCTGCTCGAGCGGCACGGCGTGCTGACCAGGGGCGCGGTGGCCGCCGAACGGATCGCGGGCGGCTTCGCCGCGGTGTACCCGGTGCTGCGGGCGATGGAGGAGGCTGGCCAGTGCCGCCGCGGCTACTTCGTCGAAGGCCTCGGCGGCGCGCAGTTCGCGCTGCCCGGGGCGGTGGACCGGATGCGCGCTGCGGCCGATCCTCCGCGCGCCGCTGGCCGGGTGGCTCCGGGATCTAATGCCGAACGGGCCGTGGTGCTTGCCGCGGCGGACCCGGCTCAGCCTTACGGGGCGGCGCTGCCCTGGCCGGACCGCCCCGGCGAGACGGCCTCCTCGCACCGGCCGGGCCGCAAGGCGGGCGCGCTGACCGTGCTGGTGGACGGAGCGCTGGTCCTGTACGTCGAGCGCGGCGGCCGGACCCTGCTGTCCTGGACCGACGATCCGGAGCGGCTGGCGGCCAGCGCGGTCGCGCTGGCCGCCGCCGTCCGGGACGGCGCGCTCGGGCGGCTGACCGTAGAACGCGCCGACGGGGAGCGGGCCGGCGGCGACTCGCCGCTGACGCAGGCCCTCGAGGCGGCCGGGTTCCGGCCCACGCCGCGCGGGCTGCGGCTGCGGGCCGGGTAAGGTGCGCCGGCCGGTGACGTCCGTGCCCGGTGATTTCTGTGCCCGGTGATTTCGTGCAGGGCACAGAGGCGTAGCCGGGCGGGTAGGGTTGCCCAGAAATGACAGAACTCCCTGTGGGGGGATGATGACAGACCAATCATCAGATAAGGGCTGGCCCGACGATTGGGACCGCGGCGGCTACGTCCCCGGTGAGCAGTACACCGGCGAGCAGTACCACGGCGCGGGCGCGTCCGGATCCTCCCGGCCAGGCTCGGGAATGCCAGGCCAGGGCGGCTCGGGCTACGGGAACCCAGGTCAGGGCGGGGCCGGCTACGGGACCGGCGGCCAGGGGGGCGGGGCAGGCGCCGCGCGGCCCGGGGCGGGGACGCCCGGCCAGGCGGGCGCGCCCGGACCGGGCATGCCGACCTCCCCGATCTGGCAGGCCACACCGGGACAGGCCGCCCCGGGGCAGGCCGGACAGGGTCAGGCCGGACAGGGACAAGGCGCACCGGGGCAGGCCGGGTTCGGGCCGGGTGCGACGCCGCCCTCTGGCGTGCCGCCGATGGGTTCGGCGGCGATGGGGAGGCCACAGGCCGCGGATGCGCAGGGCTTCCTGGGCGCGCTGTTCGACTTCAGCTTCACGTCGTTCGTGACCACCAAGATCATCAAGGTCCTCTACGCCCTGATTATGGTGCTGGTCTCGCTCAGCGCGCTGGTGTTCACGATCAGCGCGTTCCGGTCGAGCGCGGTGTACGGCCTCCTGGTGCTGGTCATCGGGGACCCCCTGTTCATCATCATCGTGATGGCGTTCTGGCGGCTGGTCCTGGAGTCGTTCGTGGTGGTGTTCCGGATCGCCGAGGACATCCGGGCGCTGCGCGAGCGCGGCGGCCGCTAAGCCCCGCCTCCGCCCCCCTGCCCCGGGCAGTTTCCGGTGGGCATGGTTGTGGCACCGTACCTAAAAGAGTGACTACGTTGTCACATCCATGCCTTTCTGTCCTCGCACCAGAGCGGGGGGTATGCGGGTTTTTGCCCGAATTGCGAAGCCTGAGGCCGGGGACGGGGCGGCTGAGGCGGGGACAGGTGGCGGCACGGGTTTATTTGGGGTTGCTATCTGCACGCCCACGCCACGGCCGCGCTAGGGCGGCTGAAGCTGAACCCGGCCGGAGGTGTGGCATGAGCGAGCTCGAGGGCCACGACATGACTGACTCGGCGAGCCTGGAGCGCGGGTACCGGCGGCTGCTGGCGTGCTACCCGCCAGGCTGGCCTTCGCCGCGTTCTTCGGCCTGACCACCATGAGCGTGCTCGCCGCGCTGGCTGGGGACGCCGCGGTGTACGCCCCGGCCGACATGATCGCCGCCGGCGTTGTCTGCCTCGTCGCCCTCGCGTCGCTGGTGCTCATCTTCGCCCCTGCGTCCAACCGGTACTTCCGGCCGGAGGCCGCGGCGGTGGCTCACCCGGCCGGGTAGCCAGGCCCGTTTCTACATGCGGAACAAGTCCTCGTTGGCCGGGCGGTGACCACCTAGGCTCGGTCCTGTGACAGATGCGCAGACCAGTGACCGGAGGGCCAAGGCCCGGCGGATGGAAGACGTCATCCGCGGCTACTTCGACGCCTGCAATACGGGGGACGCGGACGCGGTGGCGACGTTCTTCGCGCCCGGTGCGGTGCACTACTTCCCGCCGGACATGTACGAGGGACCGTTCCGCGGCGGCGAGACCATCGGCGCGAAGTGGTCCTGGGCGGTGCAGACGCTGGGCTCGCACTGGACCGTGGACGAGATCATCTGCGACCCGGATACCGACCGGGCGGTGATCGAATGGACGCACGAGAAGACCAAGGCCGGCGTCGTGCTTCGCGGCGACGAGTGGTACCACTTCGACCCGGTCACCGGGCTGATCGCGGAGATCCGCGCGTACTACGCCTCGCCGCAGGCGGCGGGGCTGGACCGGCTGGAGCTCGCCGGGTACCCCTACGCCGAGCGCGGTTATGCCGCCAGCCGCTGAACCGTCAGACAGCGTGCGGGCCTGGGCCGCGCTCCGCGGCCATGCGGCGGGCCGCCCGGGTGGGCTGCTGCTCGATATCGGCGGCGTGGTGCACAGCACCGCCATGCACCTGGTGGGGCGGCTCGCCGAGACCGAGCCCGCGATGCGGCCGGCGCTCGAGCGGATCGGCGGGCTGGCCAGCGACCGAGACGAACTGTGGCAGCAGATGCTGCGCCGCCAGGTGACCGAACGGCAGTACTGGGCGCAGCGAGCCGCGGAGTTCGGGGCCGCGGTGGGCGAGACCTGGGATATCCGGGCCATGATGCACCGGCTGTACGAGTTGCCGCAGCGGGACTGGCTGCGCGCCGAGATGGTGGACCTGATGGCCGAGGTCAAGGCGGCCGGGCTGCGGCTCGGCGCGCTGACGAACGACATGACCGCGTTCCACGGCCCGGGCTGGGTGGAGCAGCAGGAGCACCTGAAGCTGTTCGACGTCATCGTCGACGCCAGCCTCACCGGGGTGATGAAGCCCGATCCGCGTGCGTTCGGCCAGGCCGCGGAGGCGCTCGGCCTGCCCGCGGAGCAGATCGTGTTCCTCGACGACATGCCGTGGAACGTCGAGGGCGCCCGCCGGGCGGGCATGGCGGGCGTCCGGGTGCCGTGGGACGACCCCGGGCCGGGCATCGACGCCGCCAGGAACATGCTTCGGCTGCCACCCCGGCAGCCGGGCGACAAACACTGAGCCGACAAACACTGAGGCGACAACACTGAGGAGCAGGCATGCCGCTAGTCCGCATCGACATCATGGAAGGCCGCCCGCCGGAGAAGATCCGCGAGCTGCACAGCCGGGTCGCCGCGCTGGTCGCGGAGATCCTGGACACGCCGATCGAGCGGGTCCGCACCTACATCACGCAGTTCCCTCCGGAGGGCTGGGGCATCGGCGGCGTGCCCGCCGACGTAGCCCGCGCCGACGAGGTCGCCGCCCGTCGCGCGGCAGCCGAACGCGCCAGCTCGTGACCGACGAGCCCCCCGCGAGCCAAGGGGCCGCCGGCGCTGCCTGGACTGAGGAGCGAGGAACGAGCGACGAGGGAAGGAAGCGCCTTAAGAGCGGCCCGGAGGCGAGCGGGAAAACAGAGCCCGGAGGCGAGCGGGAAGACAGAGCGAGCGGGGTTGCAGTAGTCGTGGGGGCGACCGGGGCGATCGGGCAGGCCGTGATCCGGCGGCTGACCCGGCGCGGGCTGCCGGTGGTCGCGGTGGCGCGCGGGAAGGCCGGGCTGGACGAGCTCGCGTCGGACTGCGACCTGGTCACGCCCTGCCCGGCTGACATCGGGAGCAATGACGCGATCCAGGCCATCGGCGCGGCGCTGACCGGGCTCGACGGGCTCGACGGGCTCGACGGGCTCAACGGGCTCAACGGGCTCAACGGGCTCAACGGGCTCAACGGGACGGTACGGATGGCGGTCTTCGCGGCCGGGCTGCCGGTCCGCGGCTCGGCGGACAGCATCGACCCGGACGCGCTGGCGGCCGGCAGCAACATCAAGGCCGGCGGCCTGCTGCGGCTGCTGCACGCGGTCCGCGACCGGCTGGTCCCCGGGTCGCGGTTCGTGACGTTCGCCGGCTCGCTCGGCCTGGAGCCGCGCGCGCACGAGGCCGGCCCCGGCGCGGTCAACGCCGCCGTGTTCAACCTGATGCGCCAGATCAGCCTGCTCTACGGGCCCCGCGGGGTGACCACGCACACGCTCAGCCCGGGCCCGGCGGACACGCCCAGGCTGCGCCGCATCGTGGCCGCGGTCGCCGCCGAGCGGGGCGCCGCCGAGGAGGAGGTCTGGCAGGAGTACGTGGCGCAGAACTCGCTGGGCCGGCTGCCGACGGCCGACGAGCTGGCCTGGGCCGTGGAGCTGCTCCTCGACCCCGAGGCCGACGTGCTGCACGGCAGCGTGCTCTACCTGGACGCGGGCGGTCACCGCGGGATCCACTGATACCGGCGGGCGGGGCGGATACCCGGTCCGTTAGGTCCCTTTTTTCTGGCTAAGCCGGCGGCGAGCTGTAGCCCAGCCGGCCGGAGATTACGCGGGCCGACTCGACCACCAGCGCGGTGGCCCGGCGCATCATCGTGCGCATCCGGGCGCTATCGCCGACGACGGAGACCGCGGCCATGACCTTGCCGTCCCGGCCGCGGATCGGCGCGCCCACAGAGACGATGCCGAGGTGCCCCTCCTCGTTGTTCTGCGCCCAGCCGCGCTTGGCCACCGCCACCAGCTCGCCCAGCAGGCGGTTCTTGTCGGTGATGGTCCACGGCGTCTGGGCCACCGGCCGCCAGTCCGCGAGCCGCCTGGTCAGCTCGTCCGGCGCCAGCGCCGCGAGCAGGACCTTCCCCGAGCTCGTCCAGTGCGCCGGCAACCGGTGCCCGACCTGCCGGAAGATCGGCAGCATGTTATGGCTCTCCAGCCGTTCGACGTACACCACCTCGAGCCCGTCGAGCACCGCTACGTGCACCATCTCGCCGGTCTCGTGCCGCAGCGTGGTGAGCACCGGCAGCGCCGCCTGGTGCAGGTCCACGTGCTCGGTGACCCTGCTGCCCAGCTCGTACAGGACCAGGCCGAGGCGGTACCGGCCCGGGGTGCTGCCCCGCTCGAGCAGCCGTTCGGCCGCCAGCGTGGTCACCACCCGGTGCACGGTGCTCTTGCCCAGGCCGAGCTGGCGGGAGAGTTCGGTGATGCCGAGCTCCTGGCCGGCCCGGGAGAACGCGCGCAGCACCCGGGCCGCGTTGCGCACCGACGCCAGCGTGGCCCGGTCCGATTGAGCACTGCCTCGCTGGGCACTGGCCGATTGAGCACTGCCTCGCTGGGCACCGGCCGATTGGGCACCGCCTCGCTGGGCACCGGCGGCGGCGGGTACGCCGGCTGTCACCATGCCTCACCGTAACTCTGTTCCGCTCCGCGGGACAACAGCATTGGTATGCCAGGCAGGCGCGTCGTACGGTCTGGGCTAATCCCGCAACCGGCGGCGACGCCTGGGGGGCATGTGGCACAGATCCTGTGGTTCGAGAACTACCAGCCCGCGGACGCCCCGGTGCTCGGCGGGAAGAACACCTCCCTCGGCACCCTGCTCGGCGCCGGGCTGCCGGTACCGCCCGGCTTCGCGGTCTCGGCCGACTGCTACCGCAAGGCGCTGGCCGACGGCGGGCTCGGCGGTGAGATCGACGCCCTAGTCGCGGCCGTCGGCCCACGTGATCCGGGATCCGTGGCGGCCGCCGGGTCGCGGGCGCGGACCCTGATCGGCTCGCTTTCGCTGGCCGGCGGCCTGGCCGGCGCGATCCGGGGCGCGTACGCGGAGCTGTGCTCGCGCTGCGCAGACAGCGACGTTCCTGTCGCGGTCCGCTCCTCGGCGACCTGCGAGGACCAGCCGGATGCCAGCTTCGCCGGCGAGCACGACACCTACCTGTGGGTGCGCGGCGGCGATTCGGTCGTGGCCCACGTGCTGCGCTGCTGGGCGAGCCTGTTCACCGACCGCGGCATCGCCTACCGGCTGGAGCGGGGCTACGGCCGGGCCAGCGTGGCGATGAGCGTCGGCGTGCAGCAGATGGTGCGGCCGAGGGTGGCCGGGGTGGCGTTCACCCTCAACCCGCTGAACGGCGACCGGTCGCAGGTCGCCATCGACGCGTCCTGGGGCTTCGGCGAGGCCGTGGTCAGTGGCGAGGTCACCCCGGACAACTTCCTGGTCGACAAGGTCATGGGCACCGTCACCAGGCGCACGATCTCGGCGAAGACCCTGGAGTACCGGCTTGTTGACGGGGATGCGGTGATGGCTGTCCCGGTCGAGGCCGCGCGGCAGTCCGTGCCGTGCCTGTCCGACGAGGAGATCCTGGTCGTGGCCAGGCTGGCGCGGCGCGCGGAGAAGCACTACCGCTGCCCGCAGGACGTGGAGTGGGCGCTTGACGGGCTTTCCGGGGACGTCCTGTTGCTGCAGAGCCGCCCCGAGACGGTGTGGAGCCGCCGCGCCCGGCCCGCCGCCACCTGCACCGCGGACCCGATCACCAGCATGGTCCAGACCCTGCTGCACCCGTCACACGGCGCGCCGGAAGGCCACGGCTGACCCGGGCTGGCGAACCCGCATTACCCGGCGGCCAACGGTGGCCGACGGCACCCTAGTTCCAGGAGGAACACCATGGCCGACCGGTTCCCTAGTCCGTTCGAGATGCCGACTCCTCCCGGGGCGGAGGGATGGCAGGACCTGTACGCGTACTCGTCGGTGTTCAGCGAGGACCGGCGCGAGTACGAGGAGTCGACGTTCTGGTTCATGGACGGCGTGCACTCGCCCGAGGCGATACCGCCGTGGGACGCCACCATCGTGGAGTACGCGCTGATCGCGCTGTCTCAGTACAACACCAGGCACTACGTGATCCCGCCCGCCTTGGGCGTGGACATCCGCTTCCTGAACGGCTACATGTACCTCTCCCCCGTCGGCGTAGCCGACCCGGAGGAGATCGGCGCCCGGGTACCCGAGTTCGCCGAGCGGGCCGGGTATTACTTCCAGAACTGGGACCGGCTGTATGCGGCCTGGATGCCCAAGGTGCGCGCGCTCATCGGCGAACTCGAGGCGATTTCCTTCTCGCCGCTGCCGCACCGGGAGGACATGGCCGTCATCACCGAGGGCCGGGGCACCGGGAGCGCGCTCGATCTGCTGTCCACCTACCACCGGCTGGTGGACCTGACGCTCAAGCTGTGGCACTACCACTTCGAGTTCCTCAACCTCGGCTACGCCGCCTACCTGGACTTCTTCGGCTGCTGCAAGCAGCTGTTCCCGAGCATCCCGGACCAGGCCATCGCCAAGATGGTGGCCGGAATCCAGGTCGACCTGTTCCAGCCGGACGACGAGATCAAGAAGCTGGCCCGGCTCGCGGTCGAGCTCGGCCTGGCCGACCGGCTCTCCGGGTCCGGTCCGGCTTCTTCGGCTGCTGAGGTGCTTGACGGGCTGCGCGGTGACCCGCAGGGCGACAAGTGGCTGGCGGCGTGGGAGGAGGCCAAGCAGCCCTGGTTCAACTTCTCGGCCGGCACCACCTTCTACCACACCGACAAGGTGTGGCTGGAGTACCCGGACATCCCGCTCGGCTTCATGCGCACCTACATCGCCAAGGTGCAGCGCGGCGAGACGCTGGAGCGGCCAATGGCGGCCGTCGTCGCCGAACGCGACCGGATCGTCGAGGAGTACAGCGAGCTCATCGACAGCGACGAGGACCGGGCCACGTTCGGCGCCAAGCTCGGGCTGGCCCGCACCGTGTTCCCGTACGTGGAGAACCACAACTTCTACGTCGAGCACTGGGCCCACTCGGTGATCTGGCGCAAGATGCGCGACCTCGGGCGGGTCCTGGTAGCCGCGGAGTTCTTCGCCGATCCAGACGACGTGTTCCTGCTCAGCCGGCATGAGGTGCCCGAGGTGCTGTTCGACCTTTACCACGGCTGGGCGGTCGGCGTGCCCTCGCGCGGGCCGAAGTACTGGCCGCGGGAGATGGCCCGCCGCAACGGGATCATGAACGCGCTGCGGCAGTGGTCGCCGCCGCCGGCCCTGGGCGTGCCGCCCGAGGTGATCACCGAGCCGTTCACCGTCATGCTCTGGGGCATCACCTCGGACAGCGTCCGGCAGTGGCTCGGCGGGGCGCAGGCCGACGGCGGTCTTTCCGGCTTCGCGGCCTCGCCCGGCGTGGCGGAGGGCCCGGCGCGGGTGATCATGTCCGCGGACGGGATCGGCGAGCTGCGCGAGGGCGAGATCCTGGTCGCGCCGCTGACCGCGCCGAGCTGGGCGCCGGTGTTCGGCAAGATCGCGGCGACGGTGACCGACGTGGGCGGGATCATGAGCCACGCCGCGATCGTGTGCCGTGAGTACGGGCTGCCGGCCGTCACCGGCACCGCGTTCGGCACCAAGACCATCAAGACCGGCCAGCGCCTGCGGGTGGACGGCAACGCCGGCACCGTGACGATCATCGACTGATTCTCATTGGGAGTGCTTTCATGTTGACCGCCGAACAGAACGACGAGCTGACCCAGGTCGCGGCGGGTACGCCCATGGGCGAGCTGCTGCGGCGCTACTGGTACCCGGTCGCGTTCACCCGCGAGCTCGAGGAGTTCCCGGTCCGGCCGGCCCGGCTGCTCGGCGAGGACTTCGCGGTGTTCAAGACGCCTCGCGGCAAGTACGGCATCCTGCCGGAGGGCTGCCCGCACCGGCGGGCCTCGCTGACCTACGGCGTGGTCGAGGCCGACGGGCTGCGCTGCCCCTACCACGGCTGGCTGTTCGGCACCGACGGCTCCTGCCTGGACCAGCCCGCGGAGCGGGAGGAGACCAACTTCCGCTCCCGGGTCCGGGCGGCCGCTGGTGTCGCGCAGGAACTCGGCGGCCTGGTCTGGGCCTACATCGGGCCGTTGCCTGCGCCGGAGCTGCCCCGCTTCGACGTGTTCGTGATGGACGGGGTCCGGGACATCGGCTGGACCGATCTGCCGTGCAACTTCGTGCAGATCATGGAGAACGCGGTCGACCCGCACCACACCGAGTGGCTGCACGGCCGGTTCTTCGAGTTCATGGCGCGTCACCAGGGCTTCGACGCGCCGCCCTCGTTCGGCAAGAAGCACGTCAAGGTCGGCTTCGACGCGTTCGAGTGGGGCATCATCAAGCGCCGGGTGGTCGAGGGCGCGTCCGAGGAGGACGACGACTGGAAGATCGGCCACCCGCTGGTGTTCCCCTACAACATGCGGGTCGGCGGGGCGAACATCGAGCAGATGCAGATCCGGGTGCCGGTCGACCGGACCACCACCCGGTTCATGCTGTACACGGTGCACGCGCCGGTCGGCGTGGAGTACCCCGATCAGCCGCAGGTGCCCGACTACCAGATCCCGCTCTACAACGAGGATGGCAGGCACCGGGTGGATTACGTCGAGGGCCAGGACATGATGGCCTGGGTGACGCAGGGCCCGATCACCGACCGGACCGTGGAGCACCTGGGCCGTTCGGATGTCGGCGTGACGATGCTGCGGCGGATGTTCAAGGAGCAGATGGCGCGGGTTTCCCGCGGCGAGGACCCGCTCGGGGTATACCGGGACTTCCGCGACCGAATCGACCTGCCGTGCGAGAAGAACAAGTTCGACGCGGGCGGGTCCTTCGCCATCCAGTTCATCGACCGGGCCTCGTCCCGGTTCAGTCCGCAGGCCGACGCGCTGAAGAAGCTGCACATCAAGGCGCACGAGAACCGGAAGGCCGAGGCCGGGTGACGGTGGGGGCTCCGGGCGGTAACGGCATCACCGCGGGCGGCGATGTCCAGCGCGGCTGGTTTCCGCAGGACGCGGAGCGGCACCGGCGGGACGCGCCCCGGTACTGCCCGGGGTGCGCGGCGGCCTTGTCGCTGGCCGACGGCGGGCAGGGCCTTGTTTGCGAGTACTGGGCCGGGCAGGATCGCGTGTTCGTCTGCTTCTGCGGGGCGTGCGGCTGGTCCGGCGACATCGTGCTGGCCGCCCGCGTCATCGGCCACGAGTCGGCGGAGTAACGAACGCGGCGGTGAAGATGTGCCCTGGCCGACCCCGCAGGTCGCCTAGTACACGGCCGACCGAGCGTCCAGCCGAGCGAACCATGCGGCGATCGAGCGCTTATAGCCATCTGGCATCACCAGGTCCGGGACTTCGCCAAAGGTGAACAGGCCTGCCTGCTTGTGCTCATTGCTGACGAGGAGCGGCGGGTCGGTGCTCAGTACGTGGCAGCCGTAAGTAACGATCACGACATCGGCGCCTTCGCGGATGTGGTACTGCCAGCAATCAAGCAATGGCCCGGCTGTGACCTCCCAGCCGGCCTCCTCGCGGATCTCTCGCACGACGCAGTCAGCAGGGTCCTCGCGCAGCTCAAGCTTCCCGCCGGGCAACTCCCACTCATTGCGTTCGTTTTCCAGGAGCAGGACCCTCCCGCCTTGGACGGCGACGCCCTTGACCGACACCGGGAACGCGTGCGCGGCGGGATGGGCGGGTGCTGGCATGCGTGTTTCCACTTGCCGACCGGCTCCTTCGTGATCGCTGCCCATAGCCGATGCCTGGCTGTGGCATGACGGACGCCGCCCGCGCTTTGTCTGCAGTTCTGGGGGTCATAGCACCCAGAACTGCAGACAAATCGGGGATTGCGAGTCCGGGCTTTAGTCGTGGGCGACGAAGATGGTGACGCCGCCGGTGGCGAACTTCGGCACGTCGGCGGTCGCGGCCTGGCTCTCGGGTGAGGCCAGGGCGGCGTTCATTGCCTCCCGAGAGGCGAAGCTGAGCTCGGCTAGCAGGTAGTAAGGCGGCTGCGAGCCGTCGAGCGATTCGCAGTGGCGGTGGGTGAAGCTGGCCATGCCCGGGATCTTCCCGGCGAGCGGCGCGTGGGTGGACGTGTAGTACGCGTCGAACGCGGCCGGGTCGGCCGGGTGTCCGTAACAGACGGTCAGCACATGCATGTCGCCATCCTCTCGGCTCGAGCTCTTTCCGCTAGTTCACCAGGTAACCTCGAGCCATTCCAGCCCGCGGAAGAATTGACTTCCTCTCCGGCCTGGAGGCGGGAGATTCCTGCCGTGCCCATCACGCAGCACCTGGGAGGGTTCCTGCTTCGCCGCGCTGTGCCGGGATCGCTCTCGGTCTTACCTGCGCTCCACAGGCTGTCACCGCCAGCCCGGCGGCCCTGGCGACGTTCACCGCCGCATTCACATCCCGGTCCAGCCACGCCCTGCACCCCGGGCACTGCCAGAGGCGGATATGCAGCGGCTTGGGACCGCCGTCGGCGCGGCACGCCGAGCATATCCGGGAGGTGGGCTCGAACCGGCCGATTCGGCGGATCTCCCGGCCGTACAGTTGGGCCTTGTACTCCAGCATGTGCACGAACGCCGACCATCCGGCGTCGTGCACGGACTTGGCCAGGCGGGTGCGGGCGAGCCCGCTGATCGCCAGGTCTTCCACGGCGACCGCTTGATTTTCGCGGATCAGCGCTGTGGACAACTGGTGCTGGAATTCCCGCCGCGCGTCGGCGACCCGTGCGTGGGCGCGGGCCAACTTGATTCTGGCCTTGTCCCGATTCTTGCTACCGTCCTGCTTGCGGGACAGGTTACGCTGCGCCCGCTTGAGTTTTTTCTCCGCCCGGCGGAGAAACCTGGGCGAGGCGATCTTGCGCCCGTCGGAAAGCACCGCGAAATGGGTGAGGCCGAGGTCGATACCGACCACCGATGTCGTCTCGGGCAAGGCGTCTGGCTCGGTCTGGATGACAAAGCTGGCGAAGTACCGGCCTGCCGCGTCCTTGATCACGGTGACCGACGACGGCTCAGACGGCATCGGCCGCGACCAGCGCACGGCGAGGTCCCCGATCTTGGGCAGCCGCAGCTTGCCGCCCGGCGTGACCTGGAAGCGGGCGTTGCGGGTGAATCGGATCGCCTGCCTGCGGTCCTTGCGGGACCGGAACTTCGGCGGCGCGATCTTGGGTCCTTTGCGCTTCCCGGTGACCGAGGCGAGGAAGTTCCGGTACGCGGCGTTCAGATCCGCCAAAGCCTGCTGGAGCACCACAGAGGACACCCCGGCCAACCACGCCCGCTCTGAGGTGGCCTTCATCGTCGTCAACCGAGCCGACAATTCCGCATCGGTGACGTATGGCCGCCCTGCGGCGAATGCCTCCTGCCGGGCGTGCAGACCGTCGTTAAACACCACCCTGGCGCATCCGAACGCCCGGGCCAGGGCCACGCGCTGGCCCGGCGTCGGGTAGAGGCGGTAATTGTACCGGAGCATCATATCAAAAGTATATTCGATTTCAAGTCTAGTTGCCACGTTATCCACACTCGCGGAAACCGTGTCGCTGGCAGGCATGCGCACCTGGTTCTTGTAACCAAGGACTAGGCACTAGATGCCCGCCCTCGCCGACCCGGAGCCGAGGCAGCAGATCATCTGGCGTGCGCGGTCCTCAAAGTGCTGGCCGGCCTGCTCACCGGGGAGCCCGATCACGTTCAGCTGGCGGTGAACCTCCGGCATGAAGCGCCATCTCCCAGCTTGTCAGCAGCCTCAACGACGATTCTCCTGGCGACCGCGCATCTGCGGCTCGGGCTCAGCCCGCGCTACGTCTTGAACACGTACTTGGCCGCCATCGCGGCCGGGTTCCAGTCGGTGGGGGCGGCCTGAGCCGCGGTGACCGTGACCGGGCGGGCCTGGACGACGCAGACCGGCTCGCCCTCGCGGCGGTGCCGGTCCAGGACCCACTCCACGTCCACGGGATAGCCGTAGTGGCGCTCGACGGCGAGCACCGCGTCGGTGATCGCCGCGATCTGTTCCTCGTCAAGGACGCGGCGGCTGACCAGCCGGGCCGGCATCTCCGTCTCGATCACGCGGCCGACGGCGTAGTCGAACGCGGACACCACGGTCTTGTCGGCCACCTGGTACTTCAGCACCCGGCCGTCGGCCTTGCCGACCTCGACGTGGTCCGGCGTGACCAGGCCCTGGACGACCGCCTCGCCCCAGCCCCAGCTGGTCTCGATGACCACGCGGTCGGTCTTCCCGGTGACCGGGTGGGCGGAGAACGTCACCCCGGAGGCCCGGGCGTGGATCAGCTCGATGACGCCGACGGCCATCGGCATGTCGCGGTGGTGCGTGCCCGCCCGCAGCCGGTAGGCCACCGCGCGCGTGTTGAACAGGCTGGCCCAGCATCGGCGGACCGCGTCGAGCACCCGGTCCTGCCCTGACACCCCGAGGTAGGTGTCGAAGATCCCGGCGAAGCTGGCCGTGCCGGAGTCCTCGCCAATGGCCGAGCTGCGCACCGCGGTCGGAACGTTGATCTCGAAGCAGCGCGAGCTCAGCTCCTCGTACGCGTCGCCGATCAGCGCGGCCAGGTCCGCGCCGAGGTCCCGGCCGGCCAGTTCGGCCCGGACCGCGGATGCGGCCGCTTCGACCTCGGCGGGCCCGGCATCGCCGTCGAGCCCGCCCAGCGCGGCGTCGGCCACCTCGTCCAGGCCCGCCTGCTCCCAGTGCCGCCGGAACGCCTCGACCGTGACGGTGAACCCCTTGGGCAGGCTCACACCCGCCCGGAGCAGTTCGGCGAGGCGGCCCATCTTGGCGC
>WNGP01000414.1_pt1 | contig 54376 bp, 50 predicted proteins | sample 5407671 | NCBI WGS metagenome assembly WNGP01 (sample SAMN13153381, study PRJNA577476) | soil metagenome | isolation source: 40 cm soil or saprolite under Garry oak tree replicate 2 | place: USA:California | collected 2016-06-15 | reverse complement strand
TCCCGATAAGCAGACTTTTCTCGCCGAGGAGAATCCCTTCGAGGCGATGATGGAGCGGTTCGACCACGCCGCCAAGCTGCTCAACCTCGATCGTGGTCTCTACAAGGTCCTCCGCAATCCCGAAAAACAAATCATCGTATCCGTTCCCGTTCTGCGCGACAGCGGCGAGGTCGAGGTCTACACGGGCTATCGCGTGCTGTACAACACGTCACGCGGTCCCGCTAAGGGCGGCATTCGCTTTGATCTCAACGTCACGCTCGAAGAGGTGAAGGCGCTGGCGGCGTGGATGACGTGGAAGTGCGCCCTGGTGAACATCCCCTTCGGGGGCTCGAAGGGCGGTGTCGTGTGCGACCCGAGCACAATGTCGATGGGTGAGCTGGAGAAGGTGACGCGCCGCTACACGTCCAGCATCATCGAGATTCTGGGGCCGGACTCGGACGTACCCGCGCCCGACGTGAACACCAACGAGCGCGTGATGGCGTGGATCATGGATACCTATTCCATGCACAAGCGCCACACCGTGACCGCCGTCGTGACGGGGAAGCCGGTCGAGATGGGCGGCTCACTCGGGCGGCGCGAGGCCACCGGGCGCGGCTGCATGATCGTCACGCGCGAAGCGCTGGCGAAGCTGGGGATGAGCTTCAAGGGTGCCCGCATCGCGGTGCAGGGCTTCGGCAACGTGGGATCGGTCGCCGCCGACCTCATGGCAAAAGAGGGGGCGGTCATCGTCGCGGTCTCGGACAAGTCGACCGCGCTGTACAATCCGAAGGGTCTCGACGTGCAGGAGCTCCTGAAGTGGGTCAAGGAGCGGCGCCAGCTCGCCGGTTACACGAAGGCCGAAACGATCTCGCACGAACAGGTCTTGACCCTCGACTGCGAGGTGTTGATTCCCGCCGCGACAGAGAATGTCATCACCCGCAAGAATGCCCCCCACATCAAAGCCAAGATCATCTGCGAAGGCGCCAACGGCCCCACGAGCGCCGCGGCCGACAAGATTCTCGAGGACAAAGGCATCTTCGTGATTCCCGACATCCTCGCGAACGCGGGCGGCGTGACCGTGAGCTATTTCGAATGGGTGCAGGACCGCGGCGGCTACTTCTGGGACGAAGAGACGGTCAACCGCCGCCTCGAGACCATTCTCGTGCGCTCCTTCGGTGAGGTGATGGCGATGGCGTCCCGCTACAAAGTGGCGAACCGGATCGCGTCCTACATCGTCGCCGTGGACCGCGTGGCGGCGATGCACCGGTTGCGCGGCATGTATGCGTGATGCGCTACCGCATCGTCGCGGTGGGGCGCATGAAGAACGCCGCGCTCCGCGCCGTGTGTGACGAGTATTTGGAGCGGCTGCGGCACTACACGAAGGTCGAGGAGCATGAGGTGAAGGATGAGGCGCGGGTCCTGGGAGCGGTTCCCGAGGGCGCGCGCCTCGTCGCGTTGACGCGTCGCGGCGACGAATGGTCCTCGGTCCAGCTCGCGGAGTGGACGGAAAAGTGGGACATGGACGGGCGCGACGTGGTCTTCGCGATCGGCGGCGCCGATACGCTGCCGGACGAGGTCTTGCGCAAGGCGGAGCGGCTGTGGAGCCTGTCGCAGCTCACCTTGCCGCACGAGGTGGCACGCGTGGTTCTGTACGAGCAGCTCTATCGCGCCCATACGATCCGTCGCGGAGAGCCATACCATCGCGGAACCTGAGCTGACGCCTGCCGATCGGGCCGCGCTGCTCGCGCTGGCGCGTCGCGCCATCGAAGCGGCGCTCTGTGGGCGCGCACCTCCAGAATTGCCCGATGTCCCCGGCGTAGCGTTGCGGCGCGGCGCGTTCGTCTCGCTGGAGGAGCGCGAAACCCACGACCTGCGCGGCTGCATCGGTCACGTCCTGGGCGACCGGCCGCTCGGCGAAGTCATCCGGCAGGTCGCCGTGTCCGCGGCGCGTTCCGATCCACGGTTTCCCCCCGTGCAGCGCGATGAGCTGTCGTCACTGCGCATCGGGATTTCGGTGCTCGCCGAGCCGGTCCATGTCGAGCCCGCCGATCGCGGCCGCCTGGTGATCGGGCGCGACGGGTTGCTGGTGCGGCGCGGCCGCGCGCAGGGGGTGTTGTTGCCGCAGGTCGCAACGGAGCAGGGGTTCACTCCCGAGGCGTTTCTCAACGCCGTCTGCCAGAAGGCGGGATTGTCGCCCGGCAGCTGGCGGGAACCGGCCACCCAGGTGTTCACGTTCACAGCGGACGTCTTCGTCGAATGACGGAGTGGTTCAAGCACTGGTTCGGCGAGGAGTACCATGACCTCTATCCGCATCGCGACGACGAGGATGCCCGGCGGGCCGTTGCGCTCATCCGGAGTGTTGTCACGTGGGCGAACGGCGATCGCATACTCGATCTCGCCTGCGGACCGGGCCGGCACGCGGCCGAGCTGATGCGTTGGGGCGGTCGCGTGATCGGGTTCGATTTGTCACGCGCGATGTTACGGCGCGCCCGCGAGCACACGCGGCGGGGCGGGGGGGCCGGGGGGGCCGCGCGCCTGGTGCGTGGGGACATGCGAGCGTTGCCGTTTCGCGCGGGCAGCTTCGAGCTCGCCGTCAATCTGTTCACTTCATTTGGTTACTTTTTGGACGATGACGAACACCGGCGTGTGGTTCAACAGGTGGTCGCCGCGCTGGCACCGGGCGGCCACTTCGTGCTCGACTATCTCAACGCGGAGCACGTGCGTCGCACGCTCAAGCTCACCGAGCAGGCCACCGGCGGTGACGTGGTCGTCACGCGCCGGATCGATGCCGCCAACCGTTTCGTGATCAAAGAAATCGAGCTGCGCGATGAGGGTCGCCGGTTTCAGGAGCGCGTGCGGCTGTACGGCGCCGACGAGTTGGCCGCGCTGCTGACGGAGGCGGGCCTGCGCGTGACGGCGCGGTTCGGCGATTACGATGGAGGCCCGGCGGCAGCAACTGCACCGCGGGTGATCCTGGTGGCCGCGCGCGGATGATCGCTCGTATCCTCTCCACGCCAATTCCTGTGGCGCCGGAGCCGATCCCCGCCCGCACACCCCGCCGCATTTCTTCCGACGTACTGGCGGCCATCCTGCCGGGACCGGGCCGCGACCGTCTCGCGCAGGGTGACGTGCTTGTGGTGACGACGGGACAGCAGCCGGGGCTATTTACGGGCCCACTCTACACGATTCACAAGGCGCTCTCGGCGATCGCCCTGGCGCGCCGCCTCGAGGCCGAGCGTGGCGTGCCGGTGGTGCCGGTATTTTGGGTCGCCGGCGACGATCACGATTTCGCGGAAGCCAATCACGTCTGGGTGCTGGGGGGGGGGCCTGACGGCGAGCCCGCCAAGATCGTGCTTCGCGAGCGCGCGCATGAAGCGCCACAGCTCCCACTGTTTCGCGAGCTCCTGGGCACCGATATCAACGCTGCACTCGCCGCTTTCGATGCGGCACTCCCCGAGTCCGAATGCAAGCCTGACGTGCGGCAGTGGCTCGAGTCGACCTATCGCCCTGATACGAACCTCGCCGACGCGGGCGCGGATGCGCTGAACCGGCTCCTCGGCGCGCGCGGGGAAGGACTGGCGGTCTTTCGGGCGCATGACCGCTCCGCCAAACGCGCCGCCGTACCGTGGTTGCTGCGGGCGCTGGACGAGACGCTGGCTGACGGGCTGACGCCGGTCCTCGTCGAAGGGCGGCTGGGTCGGGACCGGCTGCGGCAAGAGGGCAAGGACTTCGTCACGCGCCGCAGCAACGAGCGATTTACGCGCGCCCAGCTGGAGCAGATCGCTGCCGAGGCGCCCGAACGCCTCTCGCCGAACGTGCTGCTGCGGCCGGTCATCGAGGCCGCCCTGTTCCCCACACTCGCCTACGTCGGCGGGCCCGGCGAGATGGAGTATCTGCAAGATTCCGCGCCGCTGTTCGCGAAACTCGCCGTCACACCACAAGCGCGCGTGGCGCGGTGGTCGGGGCTCATCATCGAGGCGCGCATCGACAAGGTGCTGAGCAAGCACGGTCTCACGCCCGCCGACTTCGAGGGCCCGCCGGGGGCGCTCGAAGCGCGGTTCGCGCAGGCGGACCTTCCCCCTGAGCTCGCCGCGACGCTGCAGGAGCTGCGCCACGACGTCGAAACGCGGTACGCGCGCATCAGCGGCGCGGTCGGACAGCTCGATCCCACACTCGAGCGCACGGTGCAATCGGCGCGCAACGCGGCGCTGGCGGGCACGAACGAAATCGAGAAGAAGCTCATCGCCAGCCTGAAGCGCTCGCAGGGAACGGTGCTGAGTCAGCTCGCGCGTGCGCGGGCAGCGCTGATGCCCGGCGGAAAGCCGCAGGAGCGCGTGCTCACGATCGCGTCGTTCCTGGCGCGCTACGGCGGCGCGCTGCTGGACGATATCGCCGCGGAGGTGGCGCGCTGGGCCTAGGCTCTCTAGAATCCGGTGCATGTGGGTGCTCGCGGTCATTCTGATCGTGGCGCTGATGATTCCCGTCGCCGCGATTCTCGTCGACTCGCCGCTCGGCAGATCGATCGCGCGGCGGATGGAAGGACGTGACGGCGGCACCGTGACGCCTGAGCTACGCGACATGCAGCGCAAGGTGGAGACGCTCGAGACGGAGATCGAAGACCTGAGCCGCTCGGTCTCAGGGATGCGGGAAGAGCTGCAATTCATGCAGCGCCTGCTGGAAGACCCTCGGCGGAAGAAACCGACGTCTTGAAAGACGGGAGTGGGGGGGGCCGTCATGCCGCGCGCGTCGCGGCGGGCATCCTCGTCACTCGTGTCCTCGGTTACGTGCGCGAGCGGGTGTTCGCGCACTACTTCGGGAACGGCGCCGCAGCCGATGCGTTCCGCGCCGCGCTGCGCATTCCCAACGCCCTGCGCAATCTGCTCGGCGAGGGGACACTGTCGGCGTCGTTCATTCCCGTGTACGCGGCACTCAATGAGCAGAAGAAGGATGCAGCGCGCGCGTTAGCCGGGGCGATTTTGGGGTTGCTGCTCCTGGCGAGCGGCATCCTGGCGGTGATCGGCATCGCGTTCGCGCCTGCGATCACCGCGGCCGTCGCGCAAGGGTTCGATGGACCACGGCGCGAGCTCACGACAGTCCTCGTCCGCATTCTGTTCCCGATGACCGGCCTCATGGTCGTGTCCGCCTGGTGCCTCGGGATCCTCAACACCCACCGTCGTTTCTTCCTGCCGTACGCCGCGCCTGCGCTGTGGAATATCGCGGGCATCGCGGCGATGGTGGGTGCCGCTGCGTGGCTGAAGGGGCAGGGAGGCCTCTACAGCCTGTCACTCGCCCTCGCCTGGGGCACCGTCGTCGGCAGCGTGCTGCAGATCGCCATTCAGCTGCCCGCGTGTTGGCGACTGCTCGGAGGCATTCCACTCCGGGTCAGCCTCGTCCCCGAGGGAGTCCGCCCGGTGATCATTGCCTGGCTGCCGCTCGTCGTCGGTGCCGGCGTCGCGCAGTTGTCAGGCCTGGTCGATACCTTCCTCGGCTCGTTCACCGGCGAAGGGGGACTGGCAAGCCTCGGCTACGCGCAGCTTGTCCAGGTACTGCCCATCAGCCTGTTCGGCGTAGCGGTGACAGCTGTCGCACTTCCCGATCTTGCCCGCGATGCGATCTCCGAGACGGGGAACGCGCAGCTGCGCGCGCGAATCGCCTTGGGGTTTCGGCGCATCGCGTTCTTTGTCATCCCTTCTGCGTTCGCCTTCGCCGCGCTGGGTCCGCAAATCATCGGCGCGCTCTTCCAGACCGGCCGGTTCGACGCCGACGACACGGTCCTGGTCGGCGGCGTGCTCGCTGCCTACGGCATCGGACTGCTGGGCCAATCGACGGTGAAACTGTTCGCCTCCGGCTTCTACGCCATGCGCGACACGCGGACCCCGGTGCGCATCGCGATCACGTCGCTCGTGATTTCCGCGCTGCTCTCCTGGTTCTTCATGCGGCGCTTCGGTCCGGCAGGGATCGCGCTGGGTTCGTCCATCGGCGGCACGTTCAACACCGTGCTGCATCTCTACGATCTCGATAAACGCATCGGCACGATCCTGCAGCGCGCGGATTGGCAGATCCTGGGCCTCGTCGCGGGCGCGGCGCTGATTGCCGCCCTGCTCGGCGCCGGCGTGGGATATCTGGTGGCCGGGTGGCGTCCCATCCCGAAGGGCATTGCCGTGCTGGGTATCTTTGGGGTGGCATACGGGGCGCTCACACGGGCGTTCCGCCACCCCGACGCCGTACGCGCATGGCAATCTCTGACCGGCTCGCCCGCCAACTAGCGGCACTTCCCGCCCGCCCCGGCGTCTATCTCTGGAAGGACGCCGCCGGGGAGATTGTGTATGTCGGGAAGGCCGCCAACCTGCGCTCGCGCGTACCGGCGTACTTTGCGGAGGAGCAGGGGAGTCCGGAGCGGGAGGCCCTGCAGGGACAGATCGTCGATCTCGAGACGATCATCGTCCCCAACGAGGCACAGGCGCTCCTGCTCGAGAACACGCTCATCAAGGAGCACCAGCCCAAGTTCAACATTCGGCTGCGCGATGATAAGAGCTATCCGCAGATCGCCGTGACGCTCGGCGAGCCCTTCCCGCGCGTCCTGGTCGTCCGGCGGGTCACGATTCCCGGCGCCCGCTACTTCGGACCGTACACTGACGTCGCGACACTACGGCAAACGCTGAAGATCGTCCGCCGCATTTTCACGGTGCGGTCCTGCTCCTGGGACCTGCCGAAAGAAGCTCCAGATCGGCCCTGCCTCGACTTTCATATCGAGCGTTGCAAGGCGCCGTGCGTCGGCTATCAGAGCGTCGAAGACTACCGGCGCATGATCGACGATGTGCTGTTGTTTCTTTCGGGGAAGACGCTCGACGTCCGAGCCCGGCTGCGCGAGCGGATGCAGGAAGCGAGCAACGCGCAGGATTACGAACGGGCAGCGCAGCTGCGCGATGCCTTGAAGTGGCTGGACCAACTCGAGCAGCCGCAGACCGTGGAAGTCGTCGGAGGCGGCGACGCCGACGCGATCAGCCTGGCGCGCGATGGCGACGACGCGGTCGGTGTCATCCTCCGCATTCGCGACGGCAAGCTCATCGCGCGCGAGCACCGCTTCCTGGAGCACGTCGAACACGCTCCTGAGGGCGACGTGCTGCGCACGTTTCTCGTGGGCTATTACCTCCCTCTCGAACAGCGCGCTCAGCGGGTCGTACTGCCCTTTGCGCCTGCCGACCTTGACGCACTCCGCCAGCTGGCGCCGGGCGTGGAATTTGTCGTCCCCCAGCGTGGCTCGGCGGCCAAGCTGGTCGAGCTGGCCGACCAGAACGCGCGCCACCTGCTCGACAGCTTCAAGATCGAGACATTCGACATCGATGAGCGGGCGGCCGACCCGGTCTTCGCCCTGGGGCGGGATCTCGGCCTGCCGGTCGTTCCTCGGGCGATGGTGTGCATCGACATCTCGACCAATCAGGGTCGCGATACGGTGGGCTCGCTCGTGTGGTTCGAGGGCGGCCGGCCGCGCAAGGCGGAGTACCGCCACTATCGCATCAAAGGGGTACAAGGGATCGATGATTTTGCGGCGATGAAGGAAGTCGTCACGCGCTTTCTCACGCGGCGCATCGCGGAGCACAAACAGATTCCCGATTTGATGGTGATCGACGGAGGCAAAGGCCAGTTGGGTGCCGCGGCCGAAGCTGCGCAGGCGCTGGGGCAGGAGAGCGTGCCGATCGTGAGCCTCGCGAAACGGGAGGAGGAAGTCTTCCTGTCGAGCTCGGGGGAGTCGCTGCGGCTGTCGCGGCGCAGCCCCTCGCTCAAGCTGCTGCAGCGGGTGCGCGACGAAGCGCACCGCTTTGCCATCACCTACAGCCGCAAACGCCGCGCGCAGCGCACGATCACGTCGGAGCTGCTGCGCATTCCGGGGATCGGTCCCGCGCGGCGGCGCCTGCTGCTCGAGCGGTTCGGCTCGCTGGCCGGCGTGCGCACCGCGACTCCCGCCGAGATCGCCGCGCTGCCGGGATTCTCCGCGAAGCTGGCGGATCGCATTCTCGATCGACTGCACCCCCCACAGCGCGCGTGACGTCCTGGACGTTGGAGTGCTCGGCGTGCGTTCCCACGCGCAGCCGTGACGCGGCTGGCTTCCCGGGCGTCTGCGAGGTCTGCGGTGCCCCGTACCTGGTGCGGTACGACACGCTGCCGCCGCCCGAAGCAAAGGCGCACTTGTGCGCGCGGCGCTGGACGATGTGGCGTTACGAGGGATGGCTGCCGCTGGCCGCCGACGAACATCCGATCACGCTGGGTGAAGGTGGGACGCCGCTCCTCAAGGTCGAGCGCCTCGCGAGCCGCCAAGGCTTCGATCATCTGTGGGTAAAAGACGAAAGTCCGAATCCCACCGGATCGTTCAAGGCACGCGGGCTCGCGGCCGCAGTGACACGCGCGGTTTTCGCTGGTGCGAAACAGTTCGTCGTTCCCACGGCCGGCAATGCGGGTGTTGCGCTGGCCGCCTACGCCGCGCGCGCCGGCGCGGACGCTCGCGTCTACGCGCCGGCAACGACGCCGCGGACCATCCTGGAGCAGATCCGCGCCTTCGGCGCGGATCTCGTGCTGCTCGACGGCCACATCGGCGACTGCGGCATCGCGGCTCGCTTGCACGCCGACAACACCGGTGCGATCGACGTCTCGACGCTGCGCGAGCCCTATCGCATCGAGGGAAAGAAGACGCTCGGCCTCGAGCTGGCGGAGCAGTTCGGCTGGCGGCTTCCCGACGCGATCATCTATCCGACCGGCGGTGGCACTGGTCTCATCGGGATGTGGAAGGCGTTTCAGGAGCTCCGCCAATCCGGTTGGCTGCGCGGGCCGCTGCCGCGCATGTACACCGTCCAGGCGAGCGGCTGCGCGCCCGTCGTGCAGGCGTTCGAATCCGGCGCGGAGCGCGTGGAGCCCTGGCCCGATCCCCAGACTGTCGCCGCAGGGTTGCGTGTGCCGGCGCCATTGGGCGATCGCCTGATGCTCGGCGCGCTGCGTGAGAGCGGCGGCGGTGCGATCGCGGTCAGCGACGAGGCACTCGTTGGTGCCGCGCGCGAGCTGCAAGTCGGGGAAGGCATCGACGCCTCGCCGGAGGGCGGGGCGGCGCTGGCGGGAGCGGTGGCGCTGCAGCGGCGCGGCGCGCTGCGCACTGACGAGCGCGTCGTGGTGTTCAACACCGGCGCCGGGTGGCTCTACAGAACGTAAGCTGTTTAATTTCAATACATCGCGATGCGCATCGCCATCTTGGACCCCGCGGCCGGTATCAGCGGCGACATGACATTGGGGGCCCTTCTTTCGCTGGGCGTCCCCGTTTCATGGCTCGAGGAGTTGCCGGCACGGCTGGGCGTGGGCAACGTCGCTGTCCGAGTTCGCGACGTGCGGCGCGCAGGCCTCTTATGCAAGCAGGTAGAATTCGACATCCCGGAGCAACCGCACGGCCGTCACGTCGGTGAGCTCGTCCGCCTAGTCGAACATGCGCCGATCTCCGATTGGGTCAAAGAACGCGCCGTGCGCGCGTTCCGGCTCGTGGGCGAGGCCGAGGGGCGCGTCCACGGAGTCGCGCCGGACAAGGTCCATTTGCACGAAGTCGGCGCCGTAGATGCCGTGCTGGACATCGTTGGCGCCATCGAGGGGTTCGAGCGGCTCGGCATCGAGGCCGTGCACAATTTCCCTGTCGCGGTGGGGCAGGGCTGGGTGGAGGCGGCGCATGGCCGCCTGCCGGTGCCCGCGCCGGCGACCGCGATTCTACTCGAAGGATTCGAGGTTGCCGGTCAGGGTGGGGGCCCCGTGGAGGGCGAAGCCACGACGCCGACCGGGGCCGCGCTGCTGCGGGTGCTCTCCGCCGGCGCGCCACCGGATCGCTGGCGCCTGGTTGGCAGCGGATGGGGCGCCGGCCAGCGCGATCCCAAGCACTATCCCAACGCGCTCCGCATTCTCGTCGCGGAGGCCGCGAGCGAGGCCCCCCCCGGCCGAGTGGTGTTGCTGGCCACGGACGTGGACGATATGAGTCCCGAGTATGTGGAGCCGCTGCGGCAGGCGGTGGTGGGCGCGGGCGCGCTCGATGTGCAGACGTGGCCCGTGCAGATGAAGAAAGGGCGTCAGGGCTTCCGGGTGGAAGTGATGGTCCCCGAAGCGCTCGCCGACGCGGTGACGGCGGAGCTATTCCGTCACAGCACGACAGCGGGCGTGCGCCGCTGGATCGCCGAGCGCGCGACGTTGCCGCGCCATCAGCTCACGGTGCGGCTGGACGGTGTCGCGGTACGGGTGAAGGTGCTGGATGGCGGTGGGGTGCGCGTGAAACCAGAATACGACGATGTGCTGGCCGCGGCGCAGGCGCTGGGGCGCCCGCCGCTGGACGTGGCGCGCGCCGTCGAGCGCGACGCCGTGGCTCTTCTCGCTAAAGCCAAGGAGTGAACGTGCGAACGGCTCGCAATGTCGCAGTCTTGATACTGAGCATGCTTTCCGTCCAACTGACGGCGCAGCAGCAACAGCAGCAACAGCAGCAACAGCAACAACAGTCGCAGACGGGACGGTGGGCGGATCCCAAGTGTGACCTGAAGCCGGGTCATTTTCTCGTCAACCAGGGCTACGGGTTCTTGAAGAGCGCGACCACCACGCGCCTGGAGGACGAGCGCAAGAAGGACCTCGCGGACGCGCAGCGCGTGCTGACGCAAGCCGTGACGGGTGATCAGGATAAGAACCCCGCGGCGTGGTATTACCTGGGCCGGTACTATATCATGACCGACGATCCGCAGGGCGTTGATTCCGCGTTCCGCCGCGCGGAGGCCCTCAAGCCGCAGTGCGCGGTCGACATCGGCCTGTGGCGCCGGTACATGTGGGTGCCGGCATTCAACGCGGGGATCGCGGCGTGGCAGGCGAACAACGCCGATTCGGCGATCGCCTCATTCCGCCGCGCCAACGCGCTCATGACCAACGAGCCGACCGGATTCAAGTACTCCGCCATTCTGTTCTACAACGCCGGCCAATCCGATTCCGCGCTGCTCTATTTCCGGCGCGCCGCGGACGTTGCCGCGACGGATCCGAAGTTCGCGCAGGATCGCAAGGACGCGCTCTACAATCTCGGACGCATTCAGCAGAGCGTGCAGAAACTGCCCGAAGCGAAAGCGACCTACAGAGAGTATCTCGGCCTCTTTCCGAACGATCCCGAGATCATGGCGGCGTTGGGCAGTCTCTACATGCAGATGTCTACCAAGGACGCTACCTACAAGGACAGTGCTTTCACGATTTACCGACAGATCGTCAGTAAAGGCGACTCGATGGGCTATTACCAGCTCTATCGCGTCGGCGCGGAGATCTCCCAGAGTGTGCCAGAGGATCCGGACACGGCCGCCGCGGCCGCAAGCTGTCGCAGCGCCGCGCGGGCGAAGCGTCCTCCGCCGACCCTGGCGCGCATTCGCGCGACGTGTGATTCCGCCAGCCGGGCGATGGCCAAGGCCTATTTCGCGAGCTCGCAGGAGGCGTTCACCCTCGCCGCGCAGGCCCTCACCGCCTCGCTTAGGATGAATCCGCACTACCGGGAGACGTTGATTTTCCTCGCGAACACGTCGTTGGGACTGCACGATTCGGTGAACGCCCTTGCGATGTCGCGCCGCCTGCTGGCGGTGGATCCGATGAACCGCCAGTCGATCAAGATCATGGCGTATGCGCAGCAGCAGAACCATCAAATCGATTCTGCGCTCTACTACTACAAGATGGCCGACTCAACGCTAATCGGTGATGTGACGCTGACGTTGTTCGATTCGACGGATGCCGGACGAGATGTGAAAGGGATGGTCACCAACACGCGTGAGAGGCCGAATCAGCCGTACAACATCGTGTTCGAGTTCGTCAATCTGCAGGGGCAGGTCGTGGCGACCGATACGGTGAAGGTCGTCCCGACGCCGCCGGGGCAGGCTCAGCAGTTCGAGCTCAAGCCTGCGGGGTCGAGTATCGTGGCGTGGCGCTATCGAAAACAGTGACGATTGACAGCGGGCGGGATATCCGGCGACATTCCGCCCAGACTGCGGGCGTAATTCAGGGGTAGAATGCCAGCTTCCCAAGCTGGACGTCACGGGTTCGAATCCCGTCGCCCGCTCTTGACGTTCCAACGTTTCGTGTAGTTCTCAGCCTAGACGTGCAGGATCAGCGCCGCCGCTCCGGTGTCGGCACCCCGCCCCCGACGATTACCGAGTCGGTTTTCCCGTTTGCGAGCAGGTCGATCAGGTCCCGCCGGTAGTAGGGATCGGCGGTGTCGACCACAGGCCACTCCCGGTAATGGTCCGGGGCGAACAGGCCGACCATATGCGCCATCGCGCCGTACGACGTGTCGCGCGTCGGATTGTCGAACACCCCCACCACGCGGTAGCGATGCCCGGCCTTGAGGTACAGGCCCTCGCCGCGGAGCGCGAGCAGCTTGCGCGGGATCGAGAGCACATGCCCCAGGGAGTCGCGCTTCGACTTGACCTCGACGAGGGCCTTGCCGCTCGCGGCATCGACGAGCTTCACCAGCACGCCGTAGTCGTGCATGTGACCCGTTACCACCAGGAGATGTCCGGAGAGCGGTGGGCTGAACTCGTAGCCGATCTCGAAATGGCCCGGGGGGACGTTGAAGCGGTTCTCCTCGGGGTTCGTCTGGATGTTGACATCCATATAGGCGGGGAGGACTGCGAGTCGCCTGTGACTCGGGGGCACCATGTACATCACGATGCGCCAGTAAGCGACCGGGATGTCGGGCCCCGAATCGTTGTGCCAGGTCGCGTAGACTCCCAGCTCCTGACCGGCCCGCATGGGCACGCCGATGGTGCGCGGGACACGGAAGTCGCCGGTATCGCTCTCCTCGGCGGCGCCCAGCAGGCGCTCGAGCGCGGGGTAGATGAACTGGCGGCGCGAGAAATTGACCATGATCAAGTGATGCAACAGGCGGTGCGACAGCATCCGACCGCTATCGTCGAACAAATCGATGCGAAAGCCCTGGAGCCAGCCGTCCACCGGAAACGCGAACTTCTGCACTGGTGTGGCGGGCATGTCCATCATCATTCCGGACATCTCCGGGCTCACTGGCACGCGGTAGGGGCCGCCCGTAATCAGCACGCGGTGGTGCGCCGTGTCGACCTGCACGTGCAACGGCGGCGGGAGGGGAGGCAGGGGGCGCTGCTGGGCAGCCGCCAGGACTGGGATCAGCGGGAAGGCGAGGAGAACGGATGGGCGCATTCCGAGACAGACTCTAATTGATTGACTGACGTCACGGGTTGAGCTATTGCAGCACCATCACTCCTAAGCGATATTAGCCGTTGAAGTTGCGCCGTTAGCTTCAGAAACTCCTTGAACCTCTAGGCGGTCAGCAGTGATTCGCGTACAAGCGGTCGCGCCCGACTCGTTGGGTGCGGCTCTCGAACTCACCCCAGGCACCGAGCTGCTCGCGGTCAACGGCCGTCCCCTCGAGGACTTTCTCGACTGGGAGTTCCTGGCCGCCGACGAGCAGTTCGTGCTCCGGGCCCGCCTGCCCTCGGGGGAGGAGATCGAATACGACGTCGAACGGCCGGAAGGGCTGCCGATGGGCGTCGTGCTGGAGCCACCCCGGATCCGGCGCTGCGCCAACCACTGCGATTTCTGCTTTGTGGATGGCAATCCGCAGGGCATGCGCCAAGCGCTGTACATCCGCGACGACGATTACCGCCTTTCGTTTCGCTACGGCAATTTCGCTACGCTGACCAACCTGAAGCCGTGGGATTTGGAGCGGATCGTCCAGTACCGGCTGTCGCCTCTCTACGTGTCCGTGCATGCCACGGATCCCGTAGTCCGTCGCTGGCTGCTGCGCAATCCCGAGGCTCCAGACGTCATACCGCAACTGCGCTGGTTCGTGGAGCGGGGGATCGTGTTCCACACCCAGGTCGTGCTGGTGCCCGGCATCAATGACGCGTCGCAGCTGGTGCGCTCCTTGACCGAGCTGTACAGCCTGGGGCCGGGAGTCCTGTCCGTGTCTGTGGTGCCGGTGGCGTTGACCGAATTCAGCAAGCACGCGCTGGTGCGGCAGCCGACACGCGAGGAGTGCAGGGCGGCGCTCGCCACGGTAGACGACTTCGCGGCGCGCGCGGTCGCCGATCGCGGCGTGCCGTGGTGCTACGGCGCGGACGATCTCTACCTGCAGGCGGACCTGCCCTTGCCGCCCGCGGAGTGGTACGGTGAGTTCGAGCAGCGGGAGAACGGCGTCGGCTCGGTGCGCTATCTACAGACGCGTATTCAGGCGGCACGGATCGAGCCGGATGCCTGGCGCGACAAACGCATCGGCATCGTCACGGGAGCCGCGATGGGCCCGCTCATGCCCCAGGTCGTGAGCGATCTGACCGCGACAACCGGGGCGCACTTTGAGATCCTGGCGCTCGAGAATAGCCTGTTCGGCCCGTCGGTAACCACCGCGGGATTGCTTCCGGGCAAAGCGGTGCTCGCGGCGTTGCGCGACCGCAGCGATCTCGATCTGGCCCTCCTGCCCGCTGAGTCGGTCAACGACGATCTGCTGTTCATGGATGACATGGAGGCTCACGAGCTTGCCGCGCAGCTCTCGATGCCGATCAAGCTGTCGTACGACTTCGCGGATGCTTTGGTGGCCGAGGGGGTCGGCGTATGAGTATCCCGACCGTCGCCATCATCGGTCGCCCCAACGTCGGAAAATCGACGCTGTTCAATCGCATCATCGGACGCCGCCAGGCGATCGTCGATGCGCAGCCGGGCGTGACGCGCGATCGGCACTTCGCCCCCGCCGAGTGGAACGGCCGGCGGTTCTGGCTGGTGGACACCGGGGGCCTGGTCCCCGGGTCGGCCGATCCGATCAACCGCGCCATCCGCGCGCAGGTCGAGCAGGCGGTCGCCGATAGCGAGGTGCTGCTCTTCGTCGTGGACGTCGAGTCGGGCATCCACCCGCTGGACCTCGAGATCGCCCAATATCTCCGTAAGGCGAAGCGGCCGTTGCTGCTGGTCGTGAACAAGGCGGACAATCTCCCCGACGAGACGCGCCAACTCGCGTTCTATGAGCTGGGCCTCGGCGATCCGTTCGCCGTGTCCGCGGCGGTGGGGAAGAGCAGTGGCGATCTGCTCGATCGGCTCGTGTCGCTGCTGCCGAATGCTCCGGAAACCGACGAAGGCGAAGCCATCCACGTGGCCGTCGTCGGCCGGCCGAACGTCGGCAAGTCGAGTCTGGTCAACAAGCTCCTCGGTCAGGACCGGCTGGTCGTCAACGACGAGCCCGGGACGACGCGCGATGCCATCGACACGCCATTTGAGTACCAGGGCCGCAAGCTCGTCTTCATCGACACCGCCGGGCTGCGCAAGCGCAGCAAGGTCGAAGAAGATCTCGAGTTCTATTCGACACTCCGTACGACGCGCGCGATGGAACGCGCCGACGTCTGCCTGCTCGTCGTGGACGCCAAGGACGGTATGCACGTCCAGGACCTGAAGATTGCCAACGAGGCGTGGCAGCGCGGGGCGGCCGTTATCGTCGCTGTCAACAAATGGGACCTGATCGAAGAGAAAGTGACCAACACGGCGCGAGACGGCGAGCGGGACATCAAGGCGCGCGCGCCGTTCCTCGAGTTCATTCCGTTCTACTACGTCTCGGCCAAAACGGGGCAGCGCGTCACCAAACTGCTCGATGCCATCGTGACCGTGGCGGATGAGCGGGAAAAGCGCGTGCCCACCGCTGAGGTGAATCGCGTGCTGGAGGAGCTGCTCGCGCGCCAACAGCCGCCGCAGCCGGTGGGCGAGTCGGTGCGGCTGTTTTACGCGACGCAGGTGGGTACCGCCCCCCCGCGCTTTGCCGTCGTCGCGAATCGTCCGGAGGCGATCCCCGAGTCCTACACGCGGTATCTGCACAACGGGTTCCGCGAAGCCTGGGAGTTCACGGGGGCGCCGCTCACGATCAAGTTCCGCCGCAAACGAGGCCGTCGCTGAACGCCGTCCTGGCGATTCTGGCTTCCTACCTGCTCGGCGCGACGCCGACGAGTTACATCGCCGGCAAGGTGGGGCGGGGCATCGACCTGCGCGAGCACGGCTCCAAGAATCTGGGTGCGACCAACGTCTACCGGATTCTGGGCTGGAAGTACGCGATCCCCGTTGCCCTGTTCGACATCGCCAAGGGCGCCATCCCGGTGCTCTTCTTCGCGGGATGGGCGGGGGCCCCAGAGCATCCGTGGCTGCCGGTCGCGCTGGGCGGCGCGGCGGTGCTGGGCCACATGTTCTCGCCGTATGTCAGCTTCAAAGGGGGCAAGGGCGTCGCGACCGCCGCGGGGATGTTCCTGGCGCTCGCTCCTGTCGCTGTATTGCTCGCGATTCCCGTCTGGGTGCTGTGCCTATGGCTGACCGGATACGTCTCGCTCAGCTCGATTATCGCAGTCCTGAGCGTCCCGCTGTCGGTCGCCCTGCTGCAGCCGGGCTCACCGTATGTCTTTTGGGCGAGCGTCGCGCTCGTGGCGCTGATCATCTTCGCCCATCGCCGCAACATCGCGCGGCTCCTCGCGGGTACAGAAAATCGTTTTCGCACGCGGGGGAAACCAGCGTGAGAGTCGCGGTCATCGGTGGCGGCGCGTGGGGTACGGCCCTCGCCGACCTGCTCGCTCGCAAGGGAGAGCGGGTAACGCTCTGGGCCCGCGAAGCCGAGGTCGTGGACAGCGTCAACCAACACCACGTGAACGACATGTTTCTGCCGGGCGCGTCGCTGGCGCCGGCATTGCGCGCCGACGGAGACCTTGCAGCGGCGATGCGTGGCGCCGAAACCGTCGTGTCGGTCGCGCCATCGCACGCGGTCCGGCCAGTGATGGCGGAGGCGGCCAAGGCGCTCGATCGGTCTCAGCCGCTCGTCGTGAGCGCCTCCAAGGGACTCGATCCCGACCGGCTCGAGCGGCCGTCGTGCGTGCTCGCCGAGGTGTTGCCGCACGGCGTGCCAGTCGCGGTGCTCTCGGGCCCATCGTTCGCGTGGGAGGTCTTCCAGCAACAGCCGACGGCGGTCGTCGCCGCGGCGACCGACCACAGCGTCGCGCAGCGCGCCCAACACGTCTTCTCGACCAGCTACTTTCGCGTCTACTCGCATACCGATGTCGTCGGTGTCGAGCTGGCCGGGGCGTTGAAAAACGTGATTGCGCTCGCTGCCGGAATCCTCGAGGGGCTGGGACTGGGCTTCAATACGCGAGCGGCGCTGATCACTCGCGGGCTCGCGGAAATGACACGCCTCGGCGTCAAGCTCGGAGCGCAGCCCGTCACGTTCGCGGGTCTCGCCGGAATGGGCGACCTCATCCTCACCGCAACCGGCGCCTTGTCACGGAACCGCACCCTCGGCGTCGCACTGGGGCAGGGGAAGACCCTCGAGCAGGCGCTGGCAGGCAAGCCGGCGGTCGTCGAGGGCGTCAACACGACCCGTACGGCGGTCGCGCTGGGCGAGCGCCACGGCGTCGAGCTGCCGATCGCGCGCGAAGTGGCCAACGTATTGTTCAAAAACAAACCGCCCCGTCAGGCGATCAGCGACCTCATGGAGCGCGAGCTCAAGGCGGAAACCCGATGAGCAGCGGCACGCCCCCCCCGTCGCAGCCCGTGCAGGAGTTCTTCTCGATCGGTGAAGTCTGCCAGCTCACCGACCTGAAGCCACACGTGCTACGCTACTGGGAGAGCCAATTCCGCTTTCTCAATCCTGCCAAGAACCGGTCGGGCAATCGCGTGTATCAGCGGCGCGAGATCGAGCTGATTATGCTCGTCAAGCATCTGCTGTACACCGAGAAATACACGATCGAAGGCGCCCGGCAGAAGATCGAGCAGTATCGCCGCTCCGGCGAGCTCAAGCCGGAGACGCGGCGCGCCCTCGCCACCGAAACCGTCAAGGAGCTCCGCGCCGAGCTCAAGTCTGTCCTCGGCATTCTCGAAGGGAGCTGAGTTGCGGGTGGCTGTGGTCATCCCCGCGTTCCAAGCCGCCGCCACGATCGGCGACGTCGTGGCGCGAACGCGCGCGGCGCTCCCCGAAGCTCAGGTGAGCGCGGGCCTGTGCCGATGGTGCGGATCTGATCGTCACGCTCGATGCGGACGGGCAGCATCTACCCGAGGAAGCTCCACGTCTACTCAGACCTATAACTGATGCGCGAGCCGATCTCGTGCTCGGCGCTCGCCGGCGCGGCCAGCAGATGCCGGTCTCGCGCCGATTCACGAATTGGCTATCTGCGCGCCTGGCATCACGTATTGGGGGACAGCGGGTGAGTGACGCCCAGACCGGGTTTCGCGCGTTCACGCGAGAAGTCGCCGAGCGGGTCCGGCCGGCAGGCGACCGCTACGAGTACGAGGCTAACTTTCTGCTCGACGCATTGCGCGCGGGATACCGGGTCGCGTCTGTCGATGTGCCGACGATCTATGGTCCGCGCAGTCACTTCCGATCGTGGGCGGACACTTGGCGTATGGCGCGCGCATTCGCGCGCCACGCCGGCCGCATCGTAGCAGGAGCGATGTGACCACACCATACAAAGACGGGTTGCGCATTCTGGTTTCCAACGACGACGGCGTTCTCGCGCCGGGGATCGCGCTACTCGCCGATGTCTGTTCGACAGTCGGGCAGGTCACCGTAGTCGCTCCTGACCGCGAGCAGAGCGGCACATCGCATTCGCTCACATTGCATCGGCCGTTGCGCGCGCATCGGCGATCCGACGGCGCGTTTCAGGTCGACGGCACACCCACCGACTGCGTGCTGCTCGCCCTGGGCGCGCTCATGCCCGCAGGGCCGAACTGGGTGATGTCGGGTGTGAACCACGGCCCGAATATGGGCGAGGATGTGCTCTATTCCGGCACCGTATCGGCTGCCATGGAGGGGTTGGCGGCGGGCATTCCGAGCATTGCGATCTCCTACGGCAGCTTTGATCTGGAGCATCTCGAGAGCCACCGCAAAGGTCTCGAACACCTGATCCAACGCATTGTCCAGGTCGAGAACTTTCCGGGCGAAACCCTGCTCAACATCAACCTCCCGCCCATCCCCGGCGATCAGGTGAAAGGTGTGAAAGCTACGAACCTCGGCAGCCGTGTCTTTCACGAGGAGATCGCGACGATGAAGGATCCGTGGGGCCGCGAGGTGCACTGGATCGGCGGGGGACGCGTGACGTGGTCCGGCGGCGCCGATTCGGATTTCCAGGCGGTCAAGGACGGCTATATCTCTGTCACACCGCTGCACGTGGACCTGACGAACTACAAGCTGCTCGAGGTCGTCAGGAAATGGGATTTGGGCGAGTGAACGCGAGCCGTGACACCTACGGCGGCTATCGCACGCGCCTCGTCGAGCAATTGCGCGCCCAGGGCATTCGCGATCTCGCGGTGCTGCGAGCCTTCGCGGCGACGCCGCGCCACCTCTTCGTCCCCGAAGCCGTGCGCCATCGCGCCTATGAAGACACCGCCCTCCCGATTGGCATCGGGCAAACGATCTCGCAGCCCTTTACACAAGCCCGCTACCTCGAGACCCTCGGCCTCACCGGCAAGGAACGCGTTCTCGAGATCGGCACCGGGTCGGGATATCAGACCGCCTTGCTTGCGGCCCTCGCCGAGCAGGTGTTCACGATCGAGCGCATGCGCCCGCTGGCCGAAGGCGCACAGGCCGCATTGCGCGCGGCGGGCGTTACGAACGTCTCCGTGCTCGTGGGCGACGGGACCCTGGGCTGGAGCGCCTACGCGCCCTACCAGGCCATCCTGGTGGCCGCAGGGGGCCCGGAGATCCCGCCCCCCCTTGTCGAGCAGCTCGCGCCCGGCGGCCGCATGATCATTCCCCTGGGCGCAAAAGGCGCCCAGACGCTCACGCTCGTCCGTCGCACCCCTGAGGGTATCCGCACATCGCCCATTGGCGAGGCCCGCTTCGTCCCGCTGGTCGGCGAGCACGGCTTCGATGCTTGAGCGGTTCATCGATGGGCTGCTCCACACACTGCTCAACCTCGGCTACCCTGGGATCGTTGCGCTGATGGCGATGGAGTCGTCGATCCTGCCCGTACCGAGTGAGCTGGTGATGCCTCCGGCGGGGTATTGGGCAGCCAAAGGCGAAATGAGTTTCTTGGTCGCCCTCACTTGCGGGGTCGTTGGGAGCGTCATCGGTGCGCTCGCCAACTACTACGGCGCGCAGTTGATCGGCCGACCCTTGATTCAGCGCTACGGCCGCTACGTGCTGCTCAGCGAGAAGAACCTGCTTCGCTCTGAACGGTTCTTCGCCCAGCATGGTGAGATCAGCACCCTCATCGGCCGCCTGTTTCCTGTGATCCGCCACCTGATTTCGATTCCGGCGGGACTGCATCGCATGCCGCTGCCGAAATTCATCCTGTACACGGCCGCCGGCGCGACGGTGTGGTGTGCGATTCTCACCTGGATCGGCTACTTCCTGGGCCAGCATGAAGGCGTGCTGCGGAACGAAGACATTCACCGTTATGCGACGTGGGCGCTACTCGCTTTGATACCGCTGACCCTCATTGTCGTTGGGATCTATATCCTCCGCCGGCGACGTCCAAAATGAGCCTCCGTCGCTGGATCATCCAGGGGCGCGTTCAGGGCGTGGGGTTCAGGTGGTTTGTCATGCGTGAAGCGCTGCGCCTCAAGCTGGGCGGCTTCGCGCGCAATCTCCCGGATGGATCGGTTGAAGTAGTTTCTGAAGGACCTGACGCGGTACTTGAGCAATTCGAGGAGCAGCTCCGTCGCGGCCCCTCGCATGCGCGTGTCGACGATGTCCAACGACTTCAAGTTCCAGTTGAACTGGATATCCCGAGGTCCTTTGACATCCGATAAATCGCAGCTCGTCGACGAGCTCAAGCGGACGATCCGCGACGTCAAGAATTTCCCGAAGGCCGGGATCATCTTCAAAGACGTCACCCCGGTGCTGCTCGACGCGAAGCTATTCGCCCAGACGGTTCACCTCATGGCGGAACCGTACCGTGACACTCGGATCACACGGGTAGTCTCGATCGAATCGCGGGGCTTCTTATTCGGTGCGCCGATCGCACTCGAGCTCGAGGCGGGGCTGGTGCCCATTCGGAAGCCGGGCAAGCTCCCGGCGGCCACGCAGCGCATCGAATACGCTCTGGAGTACGGCACCGACGCGCTCGAGATGCACCATGATGCCGTCCAGCCAGGGGACCGCGTGCTTGTCGTGGACGACGTGCTCGCCACGGGCGGCACGGCCAACGCCGCGGCGCAGCTGGTGGGAGGCACCGGCGCGGCAGTCGTCGGATTCAGTTTTCTGATCGAGTTGGATTTCCTGAAGGGGCGGCAGCGCCTACAGGGAAGGCGAGTCGAGGCCTTGCTGCACTACGCCTAACTCACGTAGATTTCGCCGCTTACGCCACCGGCGGCCCCGGGCGAGCCCCTGTAGCTCAGGTGGATAGAGCAGCGGTTTCCTAAACCGTTGGCCGGGTGTTCGAGTCACCCCAGGGGCATGCGACCACAATGTGGAATGATCAATGTTCAATGTTCAACGATCAATGATCATTCTCCGAAGGAGCAATGGCGACGCAAACGGCAGCACCCACCGGCAAGCCCGGCTCGAAGGCTAACCTCGCGGCAGTGCCACTAGCGGCTCAAGGGACCGCGTTTTCCGATCGCGCCGTCGCCTGGGTCAGAGCGCACCGACAGCTGGCCTCGTGGGCTGGCACGATTGTCGTGATCGCCGCGGCGTTGTTTCTCTGGACGCTGTCGACGAAGCGACGGGCCGAGGAGATCGCGAGCCGCAATCTGGCGGGCGCACGATTTGCGTTCGACAATCAGAACCTGCCGCTCGCGGCGAGCGAGTTGGCCAAGGTCGTCGAGGACTATTCCGGCACCAACGCGGCGCAAGAAGGCCGCCTGCTGCTCGCGAACGTGCGGCTGCTGCAGGGCCAGCCGTCGCAGGCCGTCGCGGTGCTCAAGGACTACGCCGGCGGTGCCGGCAAGCCTTACCGGGCGCAGGCCTACAGCCTTTTGGGAGCCGCCTACGAAAACATGGGGCGCACACGGGAGGCTGGAGACGCCTACGAGAAGGGTTCAGCAGCGGCCCGCCTCGACTTCCTGAAGGCTCAGCTGTTGGCGGATGCCGGTCGAGCTTGGACCACCGCGGGTGACACGGCGAGGGCAGTGGCGGACTACCGCAGAATCGTGCAGGAATTCTCGAAGGAGGCGGCCGCTACAGAAGCCAAAGTGCGGCTCGCCGAGCTCACGAAGGGATCAATCCCGAAATAGATTCTAGCATGGCTTGAGTCGTATAATAGATGTTATGTTAAGTTGATGCGTGTGTGAATGTGGACAAGCGACTCAAGTAATCACACCTCTGAACACCATTCTCCCCTCTCCAGCAAGCCAGACATCCTCGTAGCACCCGCTGCTTGCCTTGGTTGCTCGCACGCCAAGGATTCGGCCACTACGGCTCTGAATGTTGATGGGTAGCCGTCCCAGTCCCCATTCCTGGATGGCGCACCCGGCGCCGACGGCGCCGGTGCCGCACGCCAACGTCTCGCCTTCGATCCCGCGCTCATAAGTCCGCATTCGCCAGGTTCCGTTCTCGTCAGCCGAAATGAAGTTGATGTTGGCCCCCTCCGGCGCCAGCGCCGGATCGAACCGCAGGGCCCGCCCGCGCTCCATCAACGCGACCTGATCCACATCATCGACGAGAACGATGAGATGCGGCACGCCCACGCGGCTGAGCACGGCCTGGCGCTCACGGCCGACGAGCCCAAGAAGACCGGGCACGGCTGCAGGCGCTTCCACGGGTGCGAGATGGAGCTCGGCGCGACCGCCGTCGAGGCTACGGCTCTGATAGGTCCCCGCGTCGGTCTCCAGCTCGATGCCGTCAGCGGGACCAATGGACAGATGTGCCGCCAGCGTGGTGCTGCAGAGCGCCGCATTGCCGCACATCGCGGCGTGGGAGCCATCGGCGTTGTAGTAGATCATGCGCGCCGCACCGGCGTGTGAGCCCGGTCCCACGAACACGATCCCGTCCGCACCGATGCCCATGCCGCGCGCGCATACCGCCTGCATGTCCTGGGGCGTCCACTCCGCCGGTGACGATACGCGCGCGTCAAGCATGACGAAATCGTTGCCCGATCCCGTCATCTTGTAGACCGGAAGACCGATCAGATGCGTCCGAACCAGGTCATGAGCCGGAGGCGCGGCACCTTCCACACGGCCTCCCGAACGATGGCCCGATTCATCTTGCTCTGCCCCTCGGTCCGGTCGACGAACACGATCGGGATCTCTCGCAACTTGAACCCTTTTCGCCATGCACGAACGCTCATCTCGATTTGAAAGGCATACCCGTTGGAAACTACCTGCGAGAGGTCAATCGCCTCGAGGACTCGCCTGCGAAAGCACTTGAACCCCCCCGTAAGGTCCCAGATTCGAAGACCCGTGAACCAGCGGGCGTAGATATTGGCCAGATACGATAGCATCAGGCGGCCCATCGGCCAATTGACCACCGTCACCTTCCCGTCCAGGTACCGCGAGCCAAGCACGAGGTCCGCATCCTGAATAGCTCTGAGAAACTCCTTGAGGTGTGCGGGATCGTGTGAGAAGTCGGCATCCATCTCGAACACATAGTCGTATCCCCGCTCCAGCGCCCATTTGAAGCCCGTGATATACGCCGTCCCCAGTCCCAGCTTGGCTTCACGATGCAGCGCGTGCACTCGCGGATTGGCGCGAGCCATGCTATCCGCGATCTGCCCCGTCCCGTCCGGTGATCCATCGTCGACGATGAGGACGTCCAGGCGCGGATCCTGCTCCAGTACCTGCAGCACGAGCTGAGGGACGTTCACAGCCTCGTTGTACGTCGGAATCACGACGAGCGCGCGCTCAGGCACTCGCCGGTCTCCGCCGCCAGGCCGGGGGTACGAGGAAGCCGGTGATCACGATCAGCAGGCTCACGAGCCCGATCGCAAGGCCACGCGCAATCGCGCGCGAGTGATAGCTCAGCTCGAGCCGGCGCGCGCCCGCGGCCACGGGAATCGTCAGGAGCGAATTGTCCCCCCGGAGGACTTGCCCCGGCCGCCCGTCGACGGCGACCGACCAATCGAGATACCAGTTCTCGGCGATCAGGACGTAGCTCGAGTCCGTCGGCGGCGGATCGAGGGTGATGGACATTTTGCCGGCGCTCCACGCGGTCACCTGGCCGCGGGACGCCGAGGGCGGCGGGAAGGTGGTCACCGGCCGCGGAGTAATCGGCGCAGTCTGTGGGAACAGGACTACGCGGTCATATCCCGGCAACCGCGGATCTGAGAGCGTGGCCGGGATCGCCTGCTCGTCGATCTTCACGGCCGCCGGAACTACGCGCACGTACGGTGGCAGCGTGTCCGCCTCGTAGAGGAATGCGCGCGCGGCCGACCCTGTCGTCACTGGGCCGAGGACCCGGTGATAGCCCGGCAGATTGGCGGTGTCGGGTATGATCACATAGCGAACGGCGAGAAGGTGCCAGAGCTGTGTGGAAGTGTAAAGAAAGCGTGGCTCAGCGGCGCCGGGGCGGCCGCCGATGAGATCATCGAAGTACCTGAGCTCACTCCCCTGATATCCCAGTACCTGCGGAATCCCGAACGCCATCAAGACGTTGTGCGGATAGACGTCGAAGTTCAGGACGCGCAAGGGTTTGGGCTCGGCTTGCAGTCGTGTTACAAGCGCGTCGGTTCGGTAAGCACCCTCGCTCGGCTTCGCTGCGTACATCCAGAAGTGCTCGCCATTGCGCCACAGATCCGTACCGACGAGCACCGGCAGGCCCAATGCGAACACCAACACCGGCACTCGTCCCTTGAGCCATCCCCACGCCAGCAGCGCCACGGAGGCGAACAGCACAGCCCCAATGAGCGCGGAGACCCGAATGAATGATCCCCGTGCGATGGCCTGCGCGAGTCGCTCGGCAGGCGCCAGCGACTGCGCGAGTTGACCGAAGACGCCGATGACGGCGAACAGCGCGACGACCCCGGCCGCGATGAGCCACACGCGCGCGTGCCGCGCGGCCACGATTTCCTTCCGCTCAAGGCGGTCCACACCGAACGCGGCGAAGATCGCCGTGCAGAACGCCACGATGAAGAAGACCATGCCGGGCGCGCGGGTCTTCTTCACGTACGGCATGACGGCCCACCACATGTGGTAGAACGGCGTCGAGGCCCCGAGTGCGATGAGCAGGAACAACGCACCGATGCCGGCCGTCCACCAGACGAGCCGGCGCCGCCTGTCGCCGAAACCGAGGATGGCAAGCGCGAGGACCGGCAGCCCCAAGTATTCGGAATGAAGCTTGAGTGGATTCGATCCCCAATAGTCCGCTGTGTCGCCCGTGAAACCCGCGATGAGAAACTCGGGGATGTGGTTCCAGGGAATGCCGTAGGACGTCGATCCCTGATAGCCAACTGCATACCCCCCTGCCCTGGGCGAGTGGGGGATGTACTGAATAAAGGGCAGGATCTGTGGCATCGCGATGCCGAAGCCGACAATGACCGCGGCTAAAGTCAACGCAAGTCTTCCCACGCGTCGAGTCATTGGGTCGGCACTCGGCTCGCCAAAGGTCAAATACAACGCAAACAGCGAGGCGGCAATCAGCAGGTAGTATGTCGTCTGGACGTGTGGACTGAGCAAGCAGAGCGCCACGGCAAGCGCGAGCAGCGGATAGCCCCACGAGCGTTTGTCGCGCAGCGCCGCGAGCAGTGCCAGGAAGGCAAGCGGCAGCATCGTGGAGACGAAGAGCTTGCCGTCGTGACCCGGGTGCGCGTACGAGATCATGATTCCCGACAGCTGGTACGCGAGTCCCCCGGTGACGCTGCCGATCCACGACGCTCCCAATCGCCGCAGGAACAGGTACATCAAAAAGCCGGCGAGGATGTAATGGATGACGAACGCTAGATTCATCGCCTGGTACACGGGCATCACCAGACGCAGCGCGGACGTGGGATAGAGCACGTCGCCGTGTGTCACGACGTCGATGTGCGGCAGCCCGAGCATGATCATCGGGTTCCACAAGGGGAGCTGACCCGTTTGAGCGTAGGTGTCTTTTGCCCAGACCTTCACCGCGTAGCCACTGTAGTACTGATCGCCGTCCGGGGACGCGAGCCAACGGCCCGAGAGCATCGGCAGCGCGAGGACGATGATGAAGAGCGACACGACACCCAGGGCGGCGCGATGCGGATGACGCGGCGTGTAGGAAACCGGTGGAGTTGTGGCCGTGGAGGTCATGGGGTCAGTTGGATGTCGCGCCGGCGCGTCCCGAATGGGCCGTCGCCGGTGGAATAGGAATCGTGAGGACGACGAGCCCCGACAGCAGCTCGAGCGCGGTGTGCCAGATGCGCGCGGCGACCGCGAGAATCACGGCATCGGCGCCGCCCAGGACGGGCGTCAGGACGCTGATGAGCGCGGCTTCGCGTACGAGCAGCCCCGCGGGCGCGAAGACGGCGATGACGCCGGCCAAATAACTCTCCGTGAACGCGGTGATGTAGAACCCCCAGGACGCTTGTCCCACCCCGCCCGAGTCGCCCAGCAGGCCAATCGCCAACAACCGGAATGCGACGCCGTATGCCAGCCACTGAACCGCGAGGAGCAACGCGAAGCCGGGGAGCTGCACAGGCCGCACCTGCGACCACAGCCGGGCTAGGCTCGGCAGGCGGCGCGTGAGCCGGGGCAGCAGCAGTAGGATGCCCGCCCCTAGCAGCAGCGCCACCACGAAGGCCCCCTGCCACCACCCCTGGTGCAGCACGATCGGAGTGAAACCGGCGATGATGGTCAGCCCGGTCAAGAGCAGCACGATTTGCTGCAGCAGGACGGTCGCGGTTGCCGCAGTGGCCGAGACGCCGTAACGGGACGCCATGAGCGCGAGACTCGCGAACTGCAGCACCGCTCCCGGGAGAAAGCGGGCGAGATTGGCGGTGAACCAGATGCGGGCGGCGTCCCAGTAGCGCAGCCGCGCGGCGCACCAGCGCAGGCTCATGTTCCAGATGAAGATCATCCACGCGAGATTCGCGACGATGAGTACGGCGCTGAGTGCCAGGGGGAGCGGCTGCCAGGCGAGGCTGCGCGCGCGGATGGCGGGCCACTGGGGCGCTGCCACGCGAAACAAATAGACGGCCGCACCGGCGAGCACGACCGCCTGCAGCACCCGAAACCACCATGTTCTCCCCAATGAGCCTCCAAAATAGCCGGGCGGCCGCTATAGTACAGCACTCTTAATGCGCGTTCTCCATGTAGTTACGGCATTCCCGCGCGCCCCCGGGGATATCATCGCTCCGTGGCTCATCGAGCTGTTGCGACGGCAACGCGCCGCGGGATTGGAGGTCGAAGTCTTCGCCCCCGCCTACCGCGGTGGCGGCAATCAAGAGTTGGAAGGCATTCCGGTCTACCGCTTCCGTTATTTCCCCGCGCGCTGGGAAGACCTGACCCACGATCAAGGGACCGTAGACCGCGTCGGTCACTCCATTCGCTACCAACTGATGGCGCCGTTTTACGTGTTGGCCGGAATGCGCGCCGCCTGGCGGCTCGCGCGTCGCCGGCACATCGACATCGTGCACGTGCATTGGCCCGTACCCCACGCGCTGTTCGGCTGGGCCGCGCGGCGCGGCGGCAGAGGAATGCCGCGGCTCGTTACGTTGTGGTACGGCATCGAGCTCCGCTGGGTCAAGAGCCGCCTGCCCTGGTTGAAGCAGTTTCTCAAGTGGGCGCTGCGGACCTCGGACCAGGTGGTGGCCATCTCGTCGTACACGGCCCGCGAAATCAGCGAGCTGGTGCACGTTCCGGTCCGCGTCATTCCGTACGGTCTGGGGTTCGCGGAATCGCTGCCCGCGTCCCGCGAGCGTCCAGTCGCAAGCGACTCGTTCCTGATTCTCTATGTCGGCAACCTGATTCCGCGCAAAGGGGTGCGATACCTCATCGACGCGCTGCAGCGGCTTCCGCCGACGATCCCCGCGAAGCTGCTGATCCTTGGCGAAGGCACCGACCGCCCCAAGCTCGAGGCGCAAGTGCGCGAGCTCGGTCTGAATGGGCGCGTGAGCATGCCGGGCCGTGTTCCGGATCATGATCTCCACCGCGCGTTTCGCGAGGCAACCGTGTTCGTGCTTCCCTCGATCGTGGATAAACGCGGCGACACGGAAGGGCTAGGCGTCGTCCTGCTCGAGGCAATGAGCTATCACGTCCCCGTTATCGGCAGCGCGATTGGCGGCATTACCGACGTCATCAGCGACGGTGAGACGGGACTGCTCGTGCCGCCCGAGGATCCGGCGGCGATTGCCGCGGCCATCGAACGGATTGCCAAGGATTCCGTGCTTGCCGAACGGCTAGCCCTCGCCGGGAGCCGTCGCGTGCGCGAGCGCTTTGGGTGGGACGCGATTACCGCGGCATGGCAGGAATGCTATAACGCCGCGCTCCAGAAGCGTCCGCAAGGGTAAGCGTATCGTGGGATGGCGCCGGCGCGTCCGTGTATGCGTCAGGCCGTCCGTCAGGGAGAATCCCGCGCACGCGCACGGCGCGGCGGGCAACCCGCCACTCGATGAGCCTGCCGAGTGGTGCCATGAACGGCTCCTCCGCCACTAATTCATCGAGCAGCTTCGCGAATGCCGCCGGAGCATCGGGAAACCCGAGCGCGTCCGTCAGGTTGGGATGCCAGACGCCGACCCACAGGCCTTCGACGTCGCGGCAGGTCCGCGCCAGCGACATCCCCTCGGTGATCCAGGCTGCCGAATCCTCGACTCCCGCGTACTTGCTCAAGGCGCGATCCATCCAGATCACCGGTGCCTCCAGGAGCTCGAGCGCACGCTCCCCTTCCCCATCCCATGCGGGAATCACGTCGCCGACGCCGAGGCGAAAGCCGTTCTGGTCGGGAAAGCCCCAGGTTGTGTCGTAGCGGAAGCCGGCCTCCGCCATGCCGCGCGACGTAATGCCCGGGCGCATGCGTAGGAAATGCTGGCGGACGCCGAGCACCGGCTGCTCGGTGAGTCGCGCGAGGCGGCCCCGCTGCTCGGCGAACACCTCGTGGTGTTCGCTCGTGACGAAGCTGCCGTGGAGGTTGATCTCACAGCCGTGCTCGCGCAGCTCGTCTAGCGCAGCGGCCGCGCCAGATCCCTCGGGGAGATAGGTGAGGTCGCCGGCGCGCATGGTCTTCAGGGTTGGCGTGCCGCACAGCACAAACCATGTCGAGACGATTCCGCGCGCCCGTTCGTCGGCGAGCAATACTCGTAGCGCGCTCTGGATTGGACTGCGCCCGATGGCGGTGAGTGCGGAGCCCAGCGTGCGCGCCACCCGTCGCAGCTCGCCTTTGCGCGCCAGCTCCGCGAGGCGCAGCGCGGTGAACACCGGCCAGCGATCGACGACATCGAGATCGTGCGTGATCGCCGCCGCCCAGCGTCGGCCGTCGGGCCATGGCGCGAGCAGCGCCACCGGTCGCCGGCCGGCGCTGTCGACGACCGCCTTGCGCAGCTCCGCGGCCGCGCGCGCGACGACCGGCTCGGCAACGAGACTCTGCTGGACCAACACGTTTTCGGTGGAGGGAACCCGGCCGAACCGATCGCGTGCGCTGGAGCGCTGCTCCGCGGCCCCAGTCGCGATTTCGCCGAGTCTCCGCAGGACCGCGCGTGCGATCTGCACGACGGCGTCCCCGCGTTCGATGTGCCAGTGGTGGGCAGCGCACGCGCGCAGATCCTCGACGCCGCCCCCCGGATCCCGCTCCGTGATTTCGAGGCGGACGACATCGCTGCCGTTCTCGACTTCGGGGCAGCGCGACAAGTCGACCAGGAGGTCGAGACCGTAACGTTCCAATGGACTGAGGGTGTCGCGATTTGGGAGTGTGATCACGCGTGCTCCGAATATACAGCCGTGTCATGACGCCTTATCTTACCGCACCATGAGCGCGTCGCTGATCCCCAAAGATCGCATTCCCTGGCGTCACATGGTGTTGTTTGGATGGTTGCCGAGCCCGCTCAAGCGCCTGGCATACCGTCTTTTCCTTGGCTATCGCATCGGCAAAGGTGTCCGCTTCAGTTTCGGCGGCATCGTCGTCGGCAAATCAGTGGATCTGGGCGATCATGTCGAGATCGGATTCCTCGCGATCGTGCAAGGTCGCAACATCGCGATTGGACGTTATTCGAGCGTCGGCACGATGAGCTACGTCTCCTGCGAGACGATCCAGATCGGGGAGGACGCGAAGATCCGCGAGCAGGTGTACGTCGGCGGCCCGCAGCTTCCCGAATCGCGCTTTGAGCTGGGCAGCCGCACGATCATTCTCCAGCTCGCGTTCATCAATCCCACCAAGCCCGTCGTGATCGGCGACGACACGGGCATCGGCGGACATTGTCTCATCTTCACGCACGGCGTCTGGCTCAACGCGCTGGACGGCTATCCCGTCAATTACGAGGCGGTCACGCTCGGCAAGAGTGTGTGGCTGCCGTGGCGCGTTTTTGTCATGCCGGGTACGACGATCGGCGATGGCACCGTGATTGGCGCCAACTCGCTCGTCTCGGGCAACATCCCGCCGTCCAGTCTCGCGGTGGGCTCACCCGCCAAGGTCATTCGCTCGGCCCCCGATTTCCCGAAGCGGTTGAGTGCCGAGCAGCGCGCGGCGCTCGTCGCGCAGATCATGAAGGAATTCGATCAGTTCGTGCACTATTACGGCGGCGCAATCACGGAGGACGCACCCTTCCGGCGTTATCGCGTCGGCCGAAGCAGCGGGCGACTGCTGTGGCTGCGGAGCGGGACCTCCCTGCCGCAGACGGCACTCCGTCGGGGCGACTGTGTGTTGGCTGAGTCGGCGTTGCCGCAAGACGCGCGCGAAGCGTTGCGCGCGCGGGGCGTCCACTGGCTCGATCTCGACGGCAGAACCCGCAGCCGCGAAGGCTCGCCGCTCACCGAAGAGCTCGCGCTTTATTTGGGACGCTACGGGGTTCGACTTCCACGAGACGCCTGACGGTCTAGGCCCAGCACAAAGACAAACTGATACTGCCAGCGCAACGGAATCAGGCGCCAAGCGGCTTCCAGCACGGGTCCGGTCACGAAGCGCATGGCGTTGCCGCCACGCGTGGCCCGCCAGCGGACGGCGTGCCAACGATCCGGGACGACGCGCAGCACGGCAAACCCATGCCGCTCGAACAGCTGTCGCCACGCGGAGAGCGGCAGCAGGTGCTCGTTGATGTCCTGCTGCGCGGTGCCCTGATGGCCGAGGACCTTCCAGCCGATGAAGTCTTCGTTGGGCACCATGATACAGAACCGCGCGGTCGGCTTCGCGACGCGCTTCATCTCTTCGAGGCCGCGTCCCATGTCCAGGAAGTGCTCCAGCGAGCCGAGGCAGGTGACGTAGTCGAACGTCCCCGTCCGAAAGGCGAGCGCCTCCCCTGCCCCGACGGCGACCTGCGCCGCCGGTGCCACGCGCTGTGCCAAGCGCACCGCCTCGTCGGAGAGATCTACGCCGACCGCCTCGACATCACGCGCCTCTGCCGCGGCGAGCAAGGATCCGGCGCCGCAGCTGACGTCCAACAACCGGCTGCCCGCTTGCGCGCCGAGGAGATCGAGAAAGAGGGGATACGCTGCGTGGGGACGCATGGTGTGCAGCCCCTTCGCGGCGTAATGCTGGTTATACCACGCTTTGACGTCTTCGGCGCTGAGATTGGACATCGCGCGAAGCATAACACGGGGGGCCGGTCCTGGCCCCCCGTTACGTTCAGTGCGTCGGTGGGACTACCGCAGAATGTCTACCCACCCGGATTCGTTGGGCACGAGAATACTGCCCGTCCCGGCGTCATAAGACAGCTCGCGCGGGCGCCCGCCCACGTTCAACGTCTCGATTAAGGCTCCGGTCTTCGGATCGAGCACCTCGACGAGGCCGTTCAACACACAACCCACAACGAGAAACGCGTTGTCGGGGGTGCGGAGCAGCCCGTAGCCGTTGCATCCGGGGGTCGCGTATGTCGTGACGAGCGAATTACTGGCGATATCCCAAACGATGACGCCACCGTTCTGCGCGGCGACAAACAGTTTCATACCATCGGCCGAAACCTGAATGCCCTGTGCGGAACCGCCCGTCTCGAAGGTCCTCAGCAATGTGAAGGCATTCGGATCGATTTCGAACACGCGGCCGCCGTCGAACGCCCGCTGCGAGGCATAGAGGCGCGTGCGGGTCTTGTTCCACGCGAAGTGGTACCCGGCCGCCACAGGCAGATTCAGCGTGCCCAGGACGGTTCCACTCCGCATGTCGACCTTGAAAATTGGACCATTCGTGATGCCCACAAAGACCGTGTCGCCGCGCGGCGTATTGGTCACGCCATAGGCGTCTTGGGGGTCCGAAGTGGTGTTTACCGTCTTCACGACGGTCAGGGTCGCCGTATTGACCGACGCCACCAGCCCGTTGCCGAAGAAGCTCGGCACGTAGATACGGCTGCCATCCTGATTCGGGGAGATTTGGACCGGGCGGGGACCCGGGCTGACACTTCCAGTGAATGAACCGGCCGCGATATCGAGTCGAGTGACCCGCCCGGCGTCCGGTTGGCCGATCCACCCAACTCCCGCGGAGGAGACGGCGGAGCCGAACGGAGAGCCTTCCAGCGGGAGATGCGCGACGACTTGCGGCGGTGACGGCCGGTCGCTTGCGAGGAGCGACTTGATGTCGGTCGGTTCGGATTGGTTGCATGCGACCAGCACAAGACCGATGATCGCGACGGCACTGCAGACGCGTGGACTCATGATCGTGGCTCCTTCTTCTGAAGTCGAAATGGAAGGATCTCCAACGATACCGACTGAGTCCCTGGGACTGACAAGGGCGTGCGCCCCAAAAGTCATACGCTACTTCAGGAAATCCACCCAGCCCCCTTCGTTCGGCACGAAGCCGACGCCAGACGGAGCGAAGATCACGTGACGCGTCGAGCCACCGGCGATCACGTGGTTCGTGATGGCACGGGTGGCCGGGTCGATCACGAAAATTCCGCCGCCGCCGAAGTAGGCAGTGGTGACGTAGAGTTTGCCCGTCGTCGGGCGCAGTGCGATCCCGTAACCAGCCGATCCCGGCAGGTTGATGTTCGCCCCGATCTGCGTTCCGCTGATGCGATTCCAGAATTGGACGTACCCCGCCTCGTTGGCGATGTAGAGTGTGAGACCGTCGTTCGACAGCGCCATCTTCTGGGGAGTACCGCCGACCGTGAATGTGCGGCCGAGCGTGCGCGTCTTCAGATTGAATTCGATCACCGTCCCGCCCGTGTGTGTGCTCACGTACAGCAGGCTGTCACGGATGACCATACCGTTGCCGATCGCGGGCGTGGCGAAGGAATCGACCAGGGCCTTCGTGGCCAAACGAATCCCGTACACACGGTTGAGGTTCGTGGACACGTAGAGCAGCGAGTCGCCCGGCTCCACGATGACTTCGAACGGATTCCCCGGGACCGAGATGAGATCGATCTGCGTGTTGCTCGCAACGTCCACGACACTGACGTTCTGATCCAACTGATTCGTCACGTAGGCGCGCGTCCCGGTCGAGTTAAACGCGACCTGGGTGGGGACGTGGCCGACACTGACTGCCGGCGCGAAGGCGTGTGACGGCAGGTTGGTTCGGGCGAGCTGTGTGGATTGACCCATCGTCACATAGGCGACGCCCGTGGAACTGATCGCGGCCCCATAGGGTCCCCCTGACAAGGAGACGCGCTCCCCGAGGATCGTCGTGTCGCGCACGGTCAACTGTGCTTGTCCGGCGAGGAACCCACGCCGGGCGATGATTGTCGCCAGTCCCGAGGTTCCGCGGGATCGAGCGACTCCGGTCGCGGCGATCGTCGCCACTGCGGTATCGCTCGATTCCCAGGTCACGCTAAGCCCAGGTATCGAGTCGCCGGCGGGGTCATAGATGATTGCCCGGAAGCGAGCGCTATCGTATTGAAAGATCGTCGTATCGGCCGGCCGCACGGCGATGAACGCCGGCGTCGCGGTAACCAAGACGGGCACGTCCCGGTGCGCCCCTCCGCCGCGCACACGGACGCTGGTTCGTCCGAGCGTGGTGCCGGAATGCACCACCCCCAGATTCGTGACAGTCACGATGGTCGTGTCGTCCGACGCAAACGACACGGCCACCCCGGTCACGAGGTGCCCATCTCCATCCAGTGCGTTCACGGAAAGCCGGATGCTGTCGTTGCGGACCAGCTGAGCCGAATCGGGAGTAACGTCCAGCGTGATCCCGGGGCCGGAAGAGTTGCTACAGGCCAGCGACAGGAGGAACGCGGCCGCAAGCGCGAAACGCAACGAGGACAAGAATGCCATGGGTCGGAAGTGTGAGTTCCGGAAGTTAAGAGACACGACGCTGGCGAGCACAAGGGAGCGCGCCCCAAAGGTCATATGGCCAACCGAGGGTGATCTAGTGGATGAAGTCGACCCAACCCGACTCGTTTGCGACGAGGACGAGCCCGTTCGGGTCAGCCGCCATGAGGCGCGGCACGCCCCCGGTGTGGAGCGTGGCCCGCACTTGCAGCGTGCGGCGGTCGACAATCAGCACCTGACCGGCGTGCAGCAGTCCGACCATGACATCGGCGCCGTCGGCGCTCACCGCAAGTCCGAGCGCGGCAGACGCGACCTTGATGCTGCTCCGCTTGCCGGTCGGCAGATGCACGACGTCGAGCCGGCCCGCTTCGTTGGCCGCATACAGGGTCTGGCCATCGGCCGTGACGGCCACGTCCTGCACGGTGCCGCCGAGCTCGAACGTGCGCAGCAGCCGCAGCGCCGGCACATCGATTTCCGCGACGACGCCGCGGCGCCATCCCGACGCGTACAGGCGCCGTCCCGACGGGTGTAGGCACAGCTGCGGACTTCCATGCGGAATCGGGATGTCCGCGACCACGCATTGTCGCGAGAGCGAGAGCGCCACGAGGCGGTCGCGGTTAGTGGAGACGTATAGCGTCTGGCCGTCGCGGGAGAGAACCGCTCCCAGCGGGTGTCCGCCGACACGGATTGCGGCGACCTGCCGCCCTGCTCGCAAATCGACAATGTCAACCGCCTCGGAAAACTGACTCGTGATGTAGCCGCATTCCCCATCCGCGCTCGGTACCGCTCGGGTGGGCACCGGTCCGACGGCGATCGTGCGTTCGACGCGGGGCGCATCGAGAACGAGGACGTCGACTGCGGCCGCGTGGCCGCGCGTCACCAGCGCGCGGCGCGTCGCCGTCAGGGCAACGTCGAAGGGCGCCCCGCTGACGGGCACCCGTTTCCCGAGGATGCCTCGCAAGCGCGGCGACTGACAGGGTCGGTTGATCTCCGGCGCGCACCGCAACACGTGGCGGGCCAACGGCAGCCGGCGCATGGGACCCGGCTGCGCGGTCGCCTGCCGGATCTGTGCAGCACTAGCGCGACCGCGGCAATGGTCGCGAAAACTGAGCAGCGCTTCCGGCAACCCCGCATGGCTGATGTCTGACCACCGCCGGCCCGTGATACGGCGCACGAGGCGGTACGCCACGGCCGGATCGAGGCGCTCGCGGCGCGCCAGCTCGCGCAGCGTTACGCCTGAGGTCTGCGATTCGATGATCCAGTACAGCGTGCGCGTCCAACCGCCCAGGGTCTCCATGGGTGGAAGGCCTTCCCGCCGCAGCGCGCGAGCGAGTTGATACCGGTCATGGAAGCCCAGCCACTGGGCGAGGTCGGAAATCGACGTGGGGCGCCCGTTGACGCAGCCCAGGGCGCTGAGCAGCGCCCGCCCATCGACGGACAGGTGCGGCAGGGTCGTGTGCAGCAGGTTCGTGAGCTGCAGCGGCGGCATATGAGGCATTCATCCTATGGTATTGGGGATTATACCGCCGGTGTTCCAATTTGCTCCACCCGACTGGGGGCTACTTGTCGGTCCTCCGCTGCAATTCTCGTTCGAGCGACCGCAGTTCCTCACGCATTCCGGCCAGCATCTCACCCACGAATCCAAAGCCGAAGAGGACGACACCGGAAATCACCAGCACCATGATGAGGTCGAGGAGAGGCCGAAATCCGACGTGCGGGGGACCAAAACGCAAATAGAGTGCGACCCCCCCCACGAGCAGTCCCAGCGAGAACAGCATCGCCCCGATGATCCCGAAGAAGAGCATCGGCTTGCGGCCGAAGCGCAGCTGGAACCAGACAGACAGCAGATCGAGCACGCCCACCGGAATGCGGGCGACGCCGAACTTCGAGTTGCCGGCGCGCCGCGGATGCACCGGCACGGGCCGATCGGCGAGACGAAATCCCTGTGAGGCGGCGATGACCACCATGAAGCGGTGCCAGTCGGGGCGCATTGGAACGATGTCCATCAGCTCGCGGCGGTACGCTTTCACCGAATTCAGGTCTTTGACCCGCACGCCAAACAACCAGCGCGACAGCGTGTTGTAGACGCCGGACACGAAGCGCTTGTTGTAGCCGCCTTGCTTGGTGCCCGTGACCACGTCGGCCTCCCCCTCCAGGATCGGGCCCACGAGGCTCGGGATGTCGGATGGGAGGTACTGCAGATCCGCGGGATAGTAGACGAGGACGCGGCCGCGGGCGACATCGGCGCCGGATTTGAGCGCATCGGCGATGCCGCGCTGCGTGCGGTGCGTGACCACACGGACGAACGGATGCTTGGTGGCGAGCTCGTCCAGCAGCTTCGACGTCCCGTCGTGGCTGCCGTCGTTGATGATCACGAGCTCGACGGCATACGGCAGCGGCAGCATCGTCTCTCGCGCCAGCCGCACGAACTCGGCGAGGTTGTCGGCCTCATCCTTGGCCGGCACGAGCACGCTGACGTCCGGCGCAGTCGAGTTGGTCGCGAGGCTCATAGGCGCTTCCGCATGCGCGCGGGCAGGATGCCGAGTTGGTCGCGGTACTTGGCGACGGTGCGCCGCGCGATCCTCACGCCTTTGCGCTCGAACATCTCCACGATTTGTTGATCGGTCAGCGGATTTTTCGGCGGCTCATCGTTGACCATCTTCTGAATCTGGGACTTGATCGACCGCGCGCTGGCGTCTTCGCCTGTGGTGGTCGAGAGACCGCTCGAGAAGAAGAACTTGAGGGGCAACAGGCCGCGCGGCGTCTGCACGAATTTTTCATTCGTGACGCGGCTGACCGTGCTCTCGTGCATGCTGATGACGTCCGCCACTTCACGCAGCGTCAACGGCCTGAGATGATCGATTCCCTTCTCGAAGAACTCGCGCTGCCGGTCCACGATAAAGTTCATCACCTTGAGCATCGTCTGGCGGCGCTGCTCGATCGCCTGAATCATCCAATGGGCGCTGTTCAGCCGCTGGTTGATGAACTCCTTGCTCTCGCTGTCGTACTTCTTCTTGTCGCGCGCGATTTCCTGATAGGTCTTGGAAATGCGCAACCGCGGCAATCCGCTGTCATTAAGGAAGACGTGGTACTTGTCGTCGATTTTCTCGACGATCAGGTCCGGAATGATGTAAGCATCGTTGGCGGCCGAATACTGCAGGCCGGGCTTCGGATCGAGACGTGCCAGCTCGTCCGCGGCACGCTGCACCTCGTCAGGCGCCAGCCCAAAGCGCTTGCCCAAGTCGCTCCAACGGTGCGCGATCAGGTCGTCGAACGCGTCTTTGACCAGCCGGTACACTAGAGATTCGGTGCGCTTCTGGTTTTCGAGCTGCAGCACGAGGCATTCGCGCAGATTGCGCGCCCCCGTGCCCGGCGGGTCGAGTTGTTGGATGATCCGCAACATCTCTTCGATTTCCGACATCGTGTAGGGCGGAACGTTCAGGTCCTGCTCCGACTCGGCTTCGTGTTCCTCGAGGAGCTGGTTCGCGCCTTTGAGAATCTGCTCGACGTCCGCCTGCAGGTAGCCGTCTTCCCCGATGTTGCCCAGGAATTCCTCGGCGAGCAGCTGCTGGCGTGGGTTCAGGTCGAGCATCCGTGTCTGGTCGCGCAGATAGTCGATCAGGTCCTTGCTCTCGACGGTGACGGGCTCCACGTACTCCCGCGCGTCGCTGTAGCTGCCGCTCGGCACGCCGTGCTCGGTGCGGTCTTCGAGCAGAATGTTTTCCCAGTCGGGCCCGTCCTCGGCTTTGGCTTCCTTCTCAGGTTTGTTGTTCTGCTGCTCGGCAGCCGTCGCCTGGACCTCCTCCTCCGGTTCGATCATCTCGAGGAAGGGATTGCCGAGCAGCTCCTGTTTCAGGTGTTGCTCGAGGTCGAGCAGCGGCATGTACAGCAAATCCATCGCCTGGTACAGGCGCGGATTGATCCGCAGATCCTGGCGCAGGCCGACGTGCTGATGCAGGCCGGTTTTCATGCGGCGGAGGACAGACGCGCGCGCAGGCGCGTCGTCAGCGTGGGGCCGAGGTAGAGCGACGCGACGCGGTCGTCGAAGACGAGCTGGCGCACCGTGCCGGCAACCTGGACACGGCCTTCGAACATGATGTAGGCGCGGTCCACGATATCGAGCGTCTGCTCGACGTTGTGGTCGGTGATGAGCACGCCGATGCCGCGATGGCGCAGTCCCGCGACGATCGTCTGAATGTCGTTGACCGCGATGGGGTCCACGCCCGCGAACGGCTCGTCGAGCAGCAGGAACTTCGGCTCCGTCACGAGCGCGCGCGTGATCTCGAGCCGGCGGCGCTCGCCACCGGAGAGTTGGTAGGCTTTCTGCCGCCGCAGGTGCTTGAGGGCGAGCTCGTCGAGGAGCGATTCGAGGCGCCGCGCGCGCTCGCCGCGGTCGATGTTCAGGGTCTCCAGAATCGCGAGCACATTTTCTTCGACCGTCAGCTTGCGGAAAATCGACGGCTCTTGCGCCAGGTAGCCGATCCCTGATCGTGCGCGCTGGTACATCGGGAGGACGGTGATGTCACCACCATCGAGGACGATCTGGCCTTCGTCGGGGCGAATCAGCCCCGTGATCATGTAGAACGACGTCGTCTTCCCCGCCCCGTTCGGCCCGAGCAGTCCCACGATCTCACCCTGAGCAAGGTCGAGCGACACGTTGTCCACGACGCGCCGCCCTTTGTACGCCTTCACGAGATGCCGCGCCTCGAGACGACTGCCGCCGCCGACAACCGGATGCTCGCCGCTGACCGACTCACTGCGCGCCACGGTCTCCTCGGCGAGCGCCAGGAAATGCTGCTCCGCGGCCGCGCGGTCGGCCGGCAGGCTTGCGCGGATGTCGGGCGCGAACGTGACGGGCGCTTCTCCCCACAGCGCGCCGATCGGAAGCACCAGCACTTTGAGCATGGCCAGGCGCGGCAGCACGGACGTGGCGAGGTACGCCCGCGCGTCGTCTACCGAGAGCGAGCCTGTGTCCTGCACCTCGCCCTTGGCGTGGGCGCGCAGCTTGAGGAACTCCTCGCGATAGGCGACGGCCAGATCGCTGAACGTGGCGCGCCCCTGGTCATCGGCGATGCGCGCGAGCGCCGCGACCGCGAGCGCGAGCGATGAGTCGCGCGTGGCAAACAGATCGGAGAAAGGATCCAGTCCGGTCATGGAACGGCCGCTGGTGGGCGTGGCGGAGGTGCTGGAGGTGCTGCAGGTGCAGCACGCCGCGAGGTGTCCGACTGTGCGCGTTTCAGGCTATCGGCTTCCACCGCCGGTCGAGGCTCCAGGTGCACGCCGTCGGCCTTTCCCGTCACGATCACATGGTCGATTCGGTCTCGCAGCATCATCAGCGTGATCTGCTGGCCGCGAGAATAGTTGATCGCGGGCCCCAGGCGGGTGGTGTCGGTCTTGTCCTGATGGTGCGTCAAGGCGCGCGCCGAGCCGCGCGCCAGGAGCTCGCGCAACCGCGAGTGCGGACGTTTGGTGACCGAGTCCGAATCCTGCACAAAGCGAAGGGTGATCGAATCCCCAGTCACCCAGTCCGTCTGGTTGGCGGGCGTCATGGAGTCCCGCTTCGCGGTCGCGAACGCCTTGCCGAACGCGCGGGACTCCGTGAGGACCTCGGCCGGCGAATCGATGGCCAGCGAATCTGATTGAATCGTGTATAGCGCCGAAACAGCGTGCGGCCGCGCCGTGTCGCCCCACGCGAACGTGTGTTGGAGCAACCGGTCGGCGATGTGCAGGTCGATCGTGTCCGCGGTGAGTGTCCAGTCCGAACCGGTCGCCTTGCCGCCGCCGAGGGCTTTGACGGCCCGGATGTCGCGCCCCGCGAGGGTCAGCTCGATCCGCGTGCCGACGAGCGTGTAGCCCTTGCCAGAGTTGCCCGTGCTCGTGCGTCCGCGGCCCTGAACGCTCGGTTTCCCGACCAGCACGCCGAATCCGGTAATCTGATCGAGTAGCATCGAATCGGAGCGGGAGGCGAAGTCGCTGCGGTCGATCGTCACGTTGCCGCCGGCCCACATCCGGTCATCACCTTTAAAGCGCAGCCGGTCGGCGACGATGATGTAGGGCTCCTGTGGCGCCGAGTCAGACGGGGTGTTGGACTGGCGGTACTCGACGGTGGGGCGCTGCGTCGCATACATCTCGACCGTGTCGCGAATCCCCTGCGCCGCACGCAAGTACCTGAGATTGGGGCCACGCAGAACGGTGCCGGTGCGCCGATTCACCGCGACGACGTTGTTATGAGCTTCGAGGCGCTCGTCCCGGAGAAAATACGAGGCAGTGGTCGCATCGAGCGCCAGCCCGGTATCGCGAATGGCCACGTGGCCGGCGAGATCCATTCGCCGGAACGCGCCGTAATGGGCGAAGCTGTCGGCGGCGAGCGTGGTTCCCGTGCCCAGGCAGTGTGCGCGCACACCTCCCGCTCCGAAGTAATTCGTATCCGTCCCGCTTATGCTCTGGGCCGCGCGGGGCATGTTATCGATGGCCACATGACAAGGACGGCCCCCCCCGTGCGCGGTGTCGGTGGGGGCTTGGAGGGCCATGGTGAGGGCAAGAGTGATCGAAACCATCAGCGAGGGAGGACGAGCTGGCCGCCGGTCCCGGTCAGATTCTTGGTTCTGACGTTCCGGAATTCCGGATCTGCAGTGAAGCCAACACCCCGAAGATGCTGCGTAGGCGAATCGAACGTGAACGCCACATCCGAAGCGACTTCGTTCTTGATCTGATGGTAGGTCATCGCCTCAGTTCGCATCGTCGCGCCGTCGGTGTCACGGACCAGCACGACGTTGCCGCGTGCCTCCATGTCACCCGTGCGCCAGTGATGTGTCCCTTCGCGCGACGTCAGCGTCGAGGTGGGGCGGCCGGTCACGTCGTAAAAAGTCACGTGCACGTTCCGCAGCTCGGCGCGCTGGCTGTTCGAGAAGAAGTAGGCCGTGTCGGCGCGCACGCGCGCGCGCAAGACCCCCTCTTCTGTGACGAAATGGCTCATGCCCAGCAACACCTGATCGGCGCTGTCCAACACCACCTGCGTCGCGGTGACGGGAGTGCCGCTCTTGCAGGCTGCGAACATCAACAGCGCAAGGAGCACGGAGCAGGACGCTCCGATGCTGCTGCGTGCTCCGTGCTCCGTGCTCGTTCTCATACAGCGCCCGCCTTCATCAGGTCATGCAGATGCACGATCCCCACAACGTTCTTGTCACCGTCGAGTACCGGCAGCGCCATGATGCCGTGCCGTTCCATCAGACTCACGGCCGCGCTGGCGAGCTCGTCGGAGGTCGTGGCCTTCGGCGTCTTCGTCATGATGTCGCCGACCGGGATGTCGAGAAACTTGTCCGTGCGTTCCATGAGTCGCGTCAAGTCACCCGCTGTGACGACGCCAACCAGGCTCGTCTTTCCGGCGCCCTGCACCACGGCGACCGTGCCGCGTTTCTCGGCAAGCAGGACGACGCATTCGCGCATCGGCCGGTCGGGAGTGAGGATCGGCAGATCGTGGGTCAGCATCACGTCGGCGACGCGCAACAACAGCTTGCGTCCCAGCACGCCGCCCGGATGCAGGGCCGCGAAATCTTCCCGCCGGAAGCCTTTGACTTCCAGCAACGTCACGGCGAGCGCATCCCCCAACGCCAGCGCCACCGTCGTACTGGCGGTGGGGGCGAGCGTTTCGGGGCACGCTTCCTCCGCGACCGATGCGTCCAGGACGACCGTGGCCTGGCGGCCCAAGGGCGAGTCGGCGTCGCCGGTCAACGCGATGATCGGCACGTCGAGCCGCTTGAGTTGATTCACCAGTCCAAACAGCTCGTCGGAGGCGCCGCTCTTCGACAGCATGATGCCGACGTCGTCCCGGCTCACGATGCCGAGGTCGCCGTGCAATGAGTCGACGGGGTGCAGGAACATCGCCGGGGTCCCGGTCGAGGTGAACGTCGCCGCGATCTTGCGCGCGATCAGCCCCGATTTCCCGACGCCGGACACGATCACCCGACCCTCAGCGCTCGCGAGAATGTCGATGGCGCGCGCGAACGCCGGGCCGAGCGTATCGGCGAGCCGCTGGACGGCAGCGGCCTCCAGCGCGAGCACGCGCTTGCCGCGATCGACGAGCTGTTTCGCGCCGGGTTGCGGCTTCGAGGCGTACGCAGGCTTATGCACGGACCGGCTCCCGGACGCGATGCCAGACCTCGACCGCTAGGCTCACGATGCCGGCGAGTTGGTCGAGCGGCACCATGTTCGGTCCATCAGAAGGGGCGTGGGTCGGGTCGGGGTGTGTCTCGAGGAAGAACCCGTCGGCTCCAGCAGCGGCGGCGGCGTATAACAGCGGCGGAATGAAGGCCCGCTGGCCGCCGCTCGAGCCATCGCTGCCCTGCCCCGGCTGCTGCACAGAATGCGTCGCGTCAAAGATCACGGGCGCGCTGCACGCCGCCTTCAGCCGCGAAAAGCTGCGCATATCGACCACCAGGTCACCGTAGCCGAAGAACGTACCGCGCTCGGTCACCGCGATCTCCGGCGCTCCGCCGGCGCGGACTTTCTCGACGGCGCCGCGCATTTCTTCGGGTGACATCCATTGGCCCTTCTTGATGTTTACCGGACGCCCAGCCTTCCCGGCGGCCACGAGCAAGTCGGTCTGACGGCAAAGAAAGGCGGGTATCTGCAGGACGTCGGCGATGCGCGCCGCGACCGCAACGTGACTCGGCTCATGGACGTCGGTGAGAACCGGCAGGCCGGTGGTGCTGCGCACCTTCTCCAGCGCGCGGAGCCCGGCCTCGAGCCCGGGCCCCCGCGGGGCGTTCAGGCGGGAGCGATTCGCTTTGTCGTACGACGCCTTGTAGATGACGCTGATCCCGAGCTTGTCGGCGAGCTCGGCCAGCGCCTCGCCCACGCGGACATTGAGATCGTCGGACTCGACGACGCAGGGACCCGCGATGAGAAACGGGCTGTTCTCAGCCGTGAACCGCTGGGGCATATCAGTCGGTGAGCCCCGCCAGCGCTCGCGACGACACGGCACGCGGATGGAGCTTGCGAGCCCCTAGCGCGGCACCGACAAACCCCGCGAACAACGGGTGCGGGCGCATCGGCCGGGATTTCAGCTCAGGATGAAACTGGCAGCCGATGAACCACGGGTGGTCGGGCAGCTCGATCATTTCCACGAGCGACCCGTCGGGCGACAGGCCCGAGCAGCGCATGCCGTACTCCGCGAGCACGTCGCGATACGCGTTCGAGACCTCGTAGCGATGGCGGTGCCGTTCGCTCACTTCCGTCGCGTTGTAGACCTGCGCCGCATGAGAGCCGGGGCGCAGCCGGCAGGGGTACGCGCCAAGGCGCATCGTGCCGCCCATCTCCTGAATCCCCTCTTGCGAGCGCATCAACGCGATCACCGGATTCTCGCACTCGGGTGCGAACTCGCTCGAGTTCGTATCGGGGATCTTGCAGACGTTGCGCGCGAACTCGATGATCGCAGTCTGCAGACCGAGGCAGATCCCGAAGAACGGCAGCTTGTGGTCGCGCGCCCAGCCAATCGCCTCGAGCATTCCTTCCACGCCCCGCACGCCAAACCCGCCGGGTACGAGCAGCCCGTCGTAACCTGCAAGCAGCTCGCCCGCCGTCTCCTGGTCAGTGAACCGATCCGACGCGATCCACACGATCTGCACGCCGGCGTCATTTGCGATGCCGCCGTGCACCAGCGCCTCGTGAATGCTCTTGTAGCTGTCGGCGAGCTCGGTGTACTTCCCCACCACGGCGATCCGCACTTGGTGCGGCGGGTTGAGAATCTTGTCCACCATCGCCGCCCAGCCACGAAGGTCGGGCTCTTTGGTGTCGAGATGGAGCCGCTTGCACACCTCTCTGTCGAGCCCCTGCTCGTGGAGCTTGAGTGGGATCTCGTAGATCGATTTCACGTCGGGACTCTCGACCACACAGCCGAAGTCTACGTTGCAGAACTGCGCGATTTTGCGCTTTAAGTCTTCCGACAACGGGTGCTCGGTGCGGCAGACGAGGATGTCGGGCTGGATTCCGATCTGCATCAGCTCGCGCACGGAGTGCTGCGTGGGCTTCGTCTTCAGCTCGGCGGTCGCCGCGATGAACGGCACCAGCGTCAGGTGGATGAACAAGGTGTTGTCGCGGCCGACTTCCTGGCGGAACTGGCGGATCGCCTCGAGGAACGGCAGCGACTCGATGTCGCCGACCGTACCGCCGATTTCGGTGATCACCACATCGTGATCGGGAGCGAGCCGGCGAATGGCGCCCTTAATTTCGTCCGTGATATGCGGGATCACCTGTACCGTCGAGCCGAGGTACTCGCCACGGCGCTCTTTGGTGATGACGGACAGGTAGATCCGGCCCGTCGTCACGTTGTTCACCTGTGACAACGACCGGTCGATGAATCGCTCGTAGTGGCCAAGATCGAGATCGGTCTCGGCGCCATCGTCGGTCACGTACACTTCGCCGTGCTGGAACGGCGACATCGTGCCGGGATCGACGTTGATGTAGGGGTCGAACTTCTGGATCGTGACCTTCAACCCTCGCTCGGCCAGCAGCCGTCCGAGAGACGCGGCTGCGATACCCTTCCCGAGCGAGCTGACTACTCCGCCGGTGACAAAGATGTATTTCGTCGAGCTCACGGGCTCACCTCTCGCAGGGTTCGGGTGATCTCCGCTTCTGCCCACGCAAGGTCGGCCGGCGTATCGATGCCTGGCGCTGCCGGTCCGTCGAACAACGTCACGCCCATCGGAATGCCGTGCAGCAACGGCCTCAGCTGCTCGAGCCGCTCCCATTGCTCTTCGGGAACGGGGGGCAGCTGGACCCATGCCTGCAACCCTTCCCGGGTATAGGCGTACACACCGACGTGCTGATGGTAGACCACGTCGCCCTTACCGTCACGGTCGAACGGAATCGGCGCGCGCGAGAAGTACACCGCGCGCCCGCGTGTATCCGCGACGACCTTGACTCGATTGGGATCGTTGACGAGTGCCGGCTCGAGCGAGCCGGCCGCGGTGCCGAGCGGTTCGCCGCCCTCGAGACATGCCAGCGCGCCTCGGATGGCGGCGGCGGCGACGAATGGCTCGTCGCCCTGCACATTCAGAATGAAGTTGAAGTTACTAAACTCCGCCTTGGCAACGACTTCGGCCACACGCTCGGTCCCCGACGCGTGGTCCGGCGAGGTCATCACGGCTTCGAATCCGGCATCGCGGACGACGGCGGCAATCTCGCGGGCGTCGGTTGCCACCACGAGCCGATCGCAAATCCCGAGATCGGCGATGCGGCGCGTAACGACGATGACAAGGGGTTCGCCAGCCAGCGGCACGAGTGGCTTGCGAGGGAGCCGGGTCGAGCCCAGCCGCGCAGGAATCACGCCAAGGACGGGCACGGAGGAAGATACAAAATCCGTGCCGTGGAGTCTAGCCCGCGGCTAGGCGACTGTGCTCGTAGATCTTACGACTCTTAGAACGTCATGCCGGCGTGAAACAACAGACCGCGCTGGTCTGTCCCGCCAACCGAGGAGTCCGAAACGCCCCGAACGATCCAAATCCAGCCGATGCCACCGGTCAGCCGAGGGAGGGCACCCAGGCGAACCGAGCCAACCAGCTCCGCGTTGGCGCCTCCCCGGAACCCCTCGTCAGGACCTTCGATCATCAGGCTGACGCTCGGGCCGGCCTGCGCGTACCATCGAAGGTTCCCGTCGTTCTTGCCGCGCCGCCAAGCCGGCATTAATAGAATCGCGCGGGTATCCCAAAGGTAAGAGACGAGCGAGCGTTGCCCGGGGATCTGCCAGTGAAGCAGGGCAATCGTCAGCGCCGCTGCGTCGCGTTGGGTCATACGGGTTGCGAACTTCAGCGCGTACGCTGGTTCCACGAAGTGCCAAGGGCCGGATGCCCGCGTCATCCCGTACACCACGGCCGACACCTCCGCCGGGACCCGGCCCGCTTGGGCTAGGCCGGGGGCGTAGGTCACCAGGGCGCGAAGTTGATCGTCACCGCCGCCGGCGTCATAACGGATCACACCCTCAAGGCGGACGCCCAGCGGATCCCACACGCGTGCATGGAATCCCAATGCGAAACCCGTACTGCGGCCACTGAATTCACTAGTGTATATGCTCCCCGGTGGCAGGGTGGCCCAGAAGTGACCTAGGTGGAGCAACAGATACGGTGCCACCCGCCGCCGTCCGACAGGATAGATGTTGGCCTCACCCTGGAGGGCCCAGCCCTTGCGAGGACCCAGCTCCGGCCAGTGCTCTCCGCTGACGGTCAGGTCCGCGAATGCGCCAAGCGCGATGCCACCGCGAAAGACGAAACCCTTAAAGGCGTCGTCGCCGCTTTGATCGGACTCGAGGATAGACACACCGAGAGAAAACGTGGGCCTAAGGGCAAACCGCGGGGTGGATCCGACAGCTCCGGCAACGGGAAGCAGAGCACTCTGCGCACTAACACGGTCGGCCGTCCAGCCGTTCAAAAAAACCAGAGCGACCACCTGCAGCGCTAGGCGAGCGCCACGCCGCGAGTCCATAGGCCCAACGTAATACACTGGACTGCGCCGGGGCTACGCTCGGCGCTTCGCTTCTGTCAAAGGAGCCGTCTTAGCGCCGTTGAGGCGTACGGACCTTTAGCGAGGAGCCCTCAGCGCGGCCGTGCAGGTGTTCTGGTTACCACATGCCGGCGCCCCGGCGATCTCCCACGCGTAATTGACCGTGCCAGAGTTATTCGCCGGCACTGCCGTCAAGGTCACCGTTGAATATTCAGGGGCGCTCGTCGGACCGCTGATTGATACGGAAAACGCCGGCGGAGGACGCTTGGCAGGTAGATGGTCCGCTCCGTGCCTTCATCGATTGCGCGCTCGATTGCCGTGCGCTTCCAGCGACTCTGCTTCATCAGGTACACGGCACACGCGAGCGGGTGTTGTCATCGCATGAGGGCACCTGACGAGCGCCGCTCCTGCAGCCTGGCCAGGAGCAGCAGCGCGCCCACCCCCGCCATCATGCGAGGGCGCCAGCAGACCTCACGACGCGGAGGAAGTTCTCCAGAATGCGCTTCCCGTGCTCCGTCCCGATGGACTCGGGGTGGAACTGCACGCCGTACGTCGGATGATCGCGATGCTTCATGGCCATGATTTCCGCTGCGTCTCCCGTGCCCTGACGGTCCGCGCTCATGGCGGTCACCACCAAATCCGGCGGCAGCGAAGCCGGTTCGACGACGAGGGAATGGTAGCGCATGGCCGTAAATGGGCTGGGAACGCCATCGAACAGCTCATCGTTGCTGTGGACGATCGGGCAGGTCTTGCCGTGCATCAGGCGGGACGCCCGCACAATCTTGCCCCCGAACGCTTCCCCGATCGCCTGGTGCCCCAGACAAACGCCGAGAATCGGGACTGTCCCCGCGAGCGCGCGAACCAGGGGCACGAGGATGCCGGCCTGCGCGGGCGTTTTGGGACCCGGCGACAGCACCACGGCCGTCGGTTTCAGCGCCTCCACGTCCGCGACGCTCAAGGCGTCGTTCCGATAGACGACCGGGTCCTCACCCAGCTCGCCGAGGTACTGCACCAGGTTGTAGGTGAACGAGTCGTAGTTGTCGAGCACGAAGAGCATGCTGAATTCTAAACCGTGGGACGCCAACCGGCATCCTAAAGGAAATCATCCAGGAGCCATGATGCTGAAGCTCGCGCCGGCACTACTAACTGGGTTCGTTGCGGCGGGTGGATGGGCAGTCGTCACGGTGAAGGACCTACCGGAGTACTTCGTTGCGGGACAGCAATACACGATCGAGTTCCAGGTGCGCCAGCACGGCCGCACACTGCTGAGCGGGCTCCGTCCGCAGCTGGTTGTGAACAGCACCGGCGCCCGTGAGCTCATGATTCCTGCGGCTCCCTTATCTGCCGGAGGAACCTACGCCGTCAGATTCACGGCACCAGCCAGCGGTCCGGTCACGCTCACAATCCGCAGTGGCTTCATGAACAACCAGCTGACCCTTTATCCGCAGACTGTCGTAGCCGCGGGGGGCGCGCCACCCACCAGGACTGCCAGCGATCGCGGGCAGATGCTGTTTGTGGCCAAGGGGTGCAACACCTGCCATGTGAACACGGACCTATCGAACCCACCCGACAACAATGCCATGACGGTCGGGCCCGCCTTGGGCGGGCGGCATTTGGCTCGGGAGTACGTCATTCAAAAGGTGAAGAATCCGAACTCACAGGTCATGCCAGATCTCGGCTTGACGGATGCGGAGGCAACTGCCATCGCCGCGTTCCTCAGCGCCGGCGCGGCCGCAAGTGGAGGTCGCTAGGCGCGTGGGTGGTAGCTCTTGTGGACGGTACGCAGGTAGTCCCGATCGATGTGCGTGTAGAGCTGCGTCGTGGCGAGGTCGACGTGACCCAGCATCTCTTGTACCGCCCGCAGGTCGGCTCCGCCCTCCAGAAGGTGAGTTGCGAACGTGTGCCGCAACGTATGCGGCGTGACGCGTTTGGCGAGCCCGGCGCGCCGGGCGTTGGCCTTGATCACGCCCCAGGCCCCGACACGCGATAACGGGGTGCCGCGTGCATTCAAAAACAGGACCCCGCGGCCGTGGCCGCGATCCAGCGTCGGCCGGATTTCGCGGGCATACAGCGAGACTGCGCCTAGCGCGCGCCGCCCGACCGGCACCAGCCGCTCCTTCGCGCCCTTGCCGAAAACGCGCGCGAGCCCGTCCTCGAACACGATATCCTGCAGCTTCAACGCCACGAGCTCGGAGACGCGCACGCCGGTGGCATAGGCGAACTCGAGCATCGCGCGGTCCCGAATGGCGAGCGGCTCGTCGGTGTTCGGTGCCTGCAGCAACTTCTCGACTTCGGCGACGCTCAGCACCGCGGGCAGCGTCCGCCAGCGTTTCGGCGATTCGAGTCGTTCGCTGGGATCGCGCGCCGCGAGCCCCTCACCCACCAGGAACTTGAAGTAGGTGCGGATCGCCGAGATCTGGCGGCTGATCGTCGTGGTGGCGAGGCCGAGATCCTTGAGGAAGTAAATGAATTCGCGCAGCCGCGCGGCAGAGAGCTGCTCCGGTGACTTGGCGCCGCGGCTCGTGGCGTACGCGGCGAGCCGCGTGATGTCGCGGAGATAACTCGCCACTGTGTTTCCGCTGTTCCCGGCCTCGAGGGCGAGGTAGTCGCGGAAGCGCTCGAGCTGAAAGGCCCGAGCTACTGGGGAGGAGGACGGAGGCGCCGGCGGCGAACGATCCATAGAACGATCACCACAATGAGTACTGCACCGACAACCGCAAGCGCCGTGTTCACCCGCCGCACGACACGGAGCACGTCAGTGAGATTCGTCCCCAGCCTGCTGACGAGGTACGTCAGTGCCCCGTAGTACACTCCCGAGGCGAGGGCAAGCGGAATCAGCGCTCGCCAGGCGGGCACGCGAGCCAGCCCTGCGAACGGCATGACGACGCCGCGCCACACCGGCAGGAGCCGCGAGACGAATATCCCGTACGCGCCATGCCGGCGATACTGCTCGGCGATGTGCGCGACCGTATTGGGCGTGAAGATGTGGCGGCCTATGAAGCTGCCAGACACGAGCGCGCCATGGCGGCGCGCCAGCGCGTACACGGTGGCCCCTGAGCCGACGTTCGCGGTCCAGGTGAGCAGGAAGACGAGCCACGCGTTCATCACACCGCGCCCCGCCAGGAACGCGCCGAGGGATACGGCGACATCGGCCGGCACCGGTGGGAAAATGTTTTCGAGAGCGGCCAGGACGGCGATGAGCGCGTAGAGCGGCCCGGTGGGTAACTGCTCGAGAAACGCGAGGAAGTCTGTCAGGAGACTCTTGGGCCTCCGCTCAGGGTTGCGACCGCGATGGCCGCGAGGCCCTCCCCACGCCCGATCCAGCCCATCCCTTCGTTCGTTTTTGCTTTCACCGACACGTGCGCCGGACCTGTCCGCAACGCCTCAGCGAGCTTCTCCTCCATCGCGTCGAGATGCGGCGCCAGCTTCGGTTTTTCGACAATCACCGTGATGTCGGCATGGACGAATTGGAACCCCGCCTCGACGACTTGCAGAAACGCCTTGTTGAGCAGATCGATCGAGCGCGCGCCTTTCCACTGCGGGTCATCGTTCGGGAACATGCGTCCGATATCCCCGAGGCCCGCGGCGCCGAGGAGGGCGTCGGTGAGGGCATGCGCGACCGCGTCGGCGTCGGAGTGCCCGGTCAGGCCCTTGGTGTGGGGAATCTCGACGCCACCCAAAATGAGCTTGCGGCCCGCCGCGAACGGGTGGGAGTCGTAGCCGATGCCGACGCGCATGAGGAGAGCATAATAACAGGCCTTCGCTACGCGCGCGTGGAGCCTAGTAGCAGCCTAGAAGCAGGTCCTTCGCTCCGCGCGCGTGCGCGCGCTTCGCTCAGGATTGGTTTCGTTTGGATAAAGAGGGGTGGTGGTCAATGACCCAACCTGGTGCTAGTCTCACCCCATGTCCACGACCACTCTCCGCGCCCTTGGCGCCCTGCTCCTCGTGCCAGCCCTCCTCACGGGCCAGCGTCCGACGCCCTCCGCTGCGGTAAAACAATACGTCGCGGTTGACACGCTGGTGGTGGCGCTCACGCACGTGCGCGTCATCGATGGCACCGGCGCGAGGGCCTTGACGATTCGCACAGGATCGCTTTGGAGTCGTTGCCCCCTCGACACCCGGCCCGCGCCAAGGTGCAACAGGCCTGATAGATGGGATTGTCGTGACCTTTCACGAATGGCCCGTCGGGGCTGATGACGCAGACGAGGGTTTCGATCCGCGTGCTGTGTAACACGCGCTTGAAGCTGACGGCGCCTATGGAAGCTGGCGGCGCCCTGAAGACTCCGTGCGGAAAACGCGAGCCACTCGCCTCGCGCCTGCCATTGTTGGACCATTCCCTTGGCGAGCTCAGCAGTAGAGATTTCTCGCCCAGTAGAGAATTGACGGCACCATCACATGCGAGCAGCGGCGTGACGGGAAGTGTGTACCCGAGCAGGGGCGACAAGAGTTCGAAGGCAGGGTGAGATCCATTGAGCATTAGGATGTGGCAGCGAGCGGCAGCCTCGCACGGCTGGCGCGCGAGGAGCGTGGGGAGGCTCGTGGTGTTGGCCTGGACTCTGGCCGCGTGCTCCGATGCCACGGGTTCCAACAGCCCAGGTATTCACGCTCTATCGGGAGCATCGGGCGTCGATTCCATTTTTGCCATCCTTCCCGAGCCCCTGGCTGTCATCGTCGAGGACGAGTCAGGAAGGCGGATCGTCGGCCAGGCAGTATCGTTCACTGTAGCGCCAGCAGGGTCGGCGACGATCGCACGCGAAGGCGGCTTCCTACTCGCTCAGCACCTCGTCGACACGACCGACGAGAGCGGTCGCGCGGCAGTACAGGTTCGCCTCGGGTCTGTGGCGGGTAGTGCATCCGTGATCGTGCGCGTCACACCGCTGGGCTTCGTCGATACGGCGCGGTACATAGTAACGCCAGGCGCGGCGGCGAGGATAGCTGTCACGCCGCGGGACACAGCTGTCTACCCCGGCACGAGCTACACTCTGCGCGCCGTGGTCATCGACCGCACCGGTAATGCCCGCGCCGGTGACGCGGCGACCTTTTCGGTGGCGTTCGGCCCCGGGCAGGTTGATCCGACGCGCGGCACGGTGACGACAACGGACTACGGGCGGGTACGAATGGACGTGCGCTCGGGCAGCCTCACGGACACGGCATGGGTGAGTGTCGTCCCTGCCACTTGGGTCGCCGCGCAACAACACGATCCCGGAAACGGCGGCCCGATCGGGATTTTCTTGATGCAGCTCGACGGGTCGGGCCGCACTCTGATCGCCCGCGGACTCGACAACGCATTCGTCTCCGGGCAAGGGTTTGGATGGTCGCCTGACGGGCAGGTGCTGACGATCGCCCGCGGCGACTCCGTGGATCTGGTGGCACCCGGATCACCAGAGGAACGCATCATGGGCGGGAGCGGAGCCCTCCTGAGCGGCGCGCGGTTCTCGCGCGATGGGCAGTGGATCTACTTCGCACGCGCGGGCAAAGGGATCTTCCGGGTGCGCCCGAACGGCACCGGGGAGGAGCACCTCGGTTACGGCGGCACCGAGTGGGGTGAAGATTTTTTCCCGACGCCGTCCCCCGATGGCAGCGCGGTCGCCTACGGCACCTCCCGAACACCGTGCGGTCAAACGTATTGCATCCGCGTGCTCGAAATCTCGACGGGCGCGGAGCGGACCCTTGTCACGGGCAACCTCGCCGCCTGGTCGCCCGCGGGCGACGTCATCGCCTATGTGTCCGGCACAGAAATCGGGCTCATACACGCCGACGGAACAGGAAAGCAGGTGCTCGGGACGACTGTGGGGCACGTCGGCTGGATGGACTGGAGTCCCGATGGCCGCTGGCTCCTCGCCTCCCCCGGGGTTGGCCCCGTGCTGCTGTTTGACACGATGAACGGGAGCCGTCTGCCCCTGATGACACTGGTCCCGTACGGCGCTACGGCGTGGCGCCCGCGCGGTGCAACCACGAGTTCCCGTTAGCAACTCATCATATGCTGCGACACCTCGCTTCGTTTCCTCGAACCGCCGCGCTCTTTGCGCTTGCCGCGCTCGTGGCCTGCGGCGGCGGGGAGTCCACGACCCCCGCCGTGCCCCCCGGCGCTCCGGCATCGATCCACTTTGTCTCAGGCGGGGGACAAGGCGATACCGCGAGGGCGATCCTCAGAGATCCCGTCGTCGTCGAGGTGGTGGACTCGGCTGGCCGCCTAGTGCGGGTCGCGCCGGTGACGTTCACCGCCCTGGGGACGGACGCGGCCTTCTGCGCCAACACGTCGGTCGAGTCATGCGTTCCCGACGTATACCAAGACAGCGCCTTCGCCGGACGGGCTTCGATCAGAGTACGCCTGAGCAGGGTCGCCGGGACGATTCGCATCCGAGTCAGCGTGCCCGGGACGATGTTCGCCGACACCGCCACGCTGACGGTTCGCCCCGCGGCGCCCGCACTCCTGGCGGTGGCGCCTGCGGACAGCAGCGCGTACGCCGGGAACTCGTACCGGGTGACCGGGCGCGTCCTGGATCAGTACGGAAACGTGCGCCGTGACGACGCTGTCAACTTCACCGGATCCAGCGCTGTGGCGACGATCAGCGCGGACGGAGAGTTCCGCGCCCAGGCGGTGGGGCGCGCGTTCGCGCTCGCCCGGAGTGGTTCGCTCGTCGACACCGCGTGGATCACCGTACCGCCTCGGGGCACGATCGCGGCCATGGAGCCGTTCCCCGCGGGTGGGGCGCAAATCGTGAAGGTCGAGCTCGACGGGTCGGGGTTCAAGCGTCTCGCTCCCGTGAGCGACACCTACTACGGCACGATGCCCGACTGGATCTCGTCGAGCGAGATAGCGTTCGATAACGGCGGCTACAATGTGGAGCGAATCCTGGTCGTCGATACGCTCGGCATCCTCCGACGCCTCACCGCGGAGGGCACGCCAACGTGGGCCGAGAGGTTCGTCGCGGGCGCGCCTGACGGGGCGGTGTACTTCGACGCAATGAGCGGGTCCGATTACGGCACAGCGATCTGGAAGGTCTCTGCGCCAGGCGCGATGCCAGTGCGGGTCGGACCCAACCCGCATGGTAACGCCAACGCGTGGCAGGCAACCGTGGCTCCCGACGGCCAGCGCTTGGCATACGTGGACGTGAACCGCGGCGGCCTCAGCATCCTCGATGTCGTGACAGGAGGGATGACGCCCCTGAACATCGCCGCCACGACGCCGCGCTGGTCGCCGTCAGGCGACTGGATCGTGTTCGGGGCCGGCGGTACACTGCACCTCGTGCATCCGGATGGCATTGGGCAGACCGATGTGGCTGGCGCCCGCCCCTTCACTTTGCGCGCTGACTGGTCGCCCGACGCTGCATGGCTGATCGTCCGCTCCGCGAGTCGCCTGGAGTTGATCGACATGAAGTCCGGCGCGATCCTGCCACTCGGTTGGTCCGGCGGACTCATCCGCCCCGTGTTCCGTCGCGAGTAGTCCCGGTCGTGGGCCCGCGACGGAGAGGAGAATCCGCCTCGGTGTTCATGCCTCTGACGTGGGGTCGTTTTGAGGCCAGGGGCCGTTAGACGGGCGACAAACATCTGCTGGTCAGTTGTCGGACGCGGTGCTAGTCTCACCCCATGTCCACGACCACTCTCCGCGCCCTTGGCGCCCTGCTCCTCGTGCCAGCCCTCCTCACGGGCCAGCGTCCGACGCTCTCCGCTGCGGTAAAACAATACGTCGCGGTTGACACGCCGGTGG
>WNGP01000836.1_pt1 | contig 54747 bp, 43 predicted proteins | sample 5407671 | NCBI WGS metagenome assembly WNGP01 (sample SAMN13153381, study PRJNA577476) | soil metagenome | isolation source: 40 cm soil or saprolite under Garry oak tree replicate 2 | place: USA:California | collected 2016-06-15 | reverse complement strand
GGTCGGGCAGGCTGAAGTCCAGCACGATCAGGGAAGGCCTGACCCGGCCGATCTCGAGCAGGGCATCCACGCCGCTCGACGCCTTCACCACCTCCACCCCCAACTCGGCCTTCTCGATCGTCTTCGTGAGCGCCTGGAGATACGCATGGTCGTCGTCCACCACCACCACGACGTCCCGCCCGATCGCGTCCCGCAGGTCCGTCGGCACCGCCATCTCGCGCGTCCGGAGAAACTTCACGAGCTCCGCCGCCTCGACCCGACGACGCCCCGTGGGCGTCTTGTGCCCCTTGAGCAGACCCTGGTCGATCCAGTGCGCCACCGTCGCCGGCGATACCTGGCACACTCGCGCGACGCGCTGCGTGCCCCAGTACTTCTTTGTTTTCACAGGATTCACGGAATCCGAAATACCCTCAGAATAGGAAGTGCGCAAGGTGCTGCGATGCGCCCGCGCAACAGGTTGTTTGGATCGAGCAAAATACACACAACAGGAAATATCATCAAAACGAGAGACTCGCAAGACCCCCCGACAAGAGGGCACAGCCAGTCGAGGGTGTGGTGTCGCTAACTAATTATGCTATAACGTCTTTACCGACGCGCGTCTGTCCAGCGATTGGTCGCATCCAACACCGCTAGCACTGCACTCCGCTCCGCGCTCTCCCGGATTTCACACGTCCCCGTCAACAGCTGCGCCTCGCGGCCACCCAATCCATGCACCGCCACCATGACAAACTTGCGGTCGAACGCGTCCACCAGCTGGGTCCCTTCGAGCGCCACCGAGTTATCCGGCAGCAGCTCGTCCAAGCACAACGAGGCCGCCCGCGCGGCCGCCTCCACTCGGTTCCGCAGCGTGTCGGTCCCCTGGTCCTCCGCCTCCGCCTCCCGCCCCTCGAACGACAGCCGCACCCGCACCAGCACGCGCTGCTGCCGCTCGGCGGGCCGCACATCGAGCCCCTGGAACACGACCACCCGCTTGTTGGCCCGCGTGGCGATCGCTTCCTGCTGCAACGCCTCGATCGGCCGCACGTCCGCCGTCTGCGCCACGCTGATCTTGCGGTGATCGATTTTGACGCCGAGCTGCGCCATGAGCGCCGACTCGATGTTGCGCACCACCTGCTTCGCCTGGATCTCGCCGGCCGTGAGCACGTGGATCTCGCTGATCTCCCCCTGCGGCGTCACCACGATGCGCGCCGACATCACACCGGTCAGGCTCGAAATGAGGTTCTCGGCCCGCTTGACACCCCACGGATCGGACGCGGTGCCGTCCGGTGTGTCGGCCGCCTTGGAAGAGGTCAAGCGTTTTCCCCCGTTGCCACACGATTGCGTCCCTGCTGCTTGGCGCGATACAGCGCGCGGTCGGCCGTGATCAGCACGTCCTCCTGGTCCGGTCCCGACCGCGCCTCGGCGACACCAATGCTAACGGTCACGAGGCCCTCCGGATAGCCCAGCCGGCGGCCCAACGCCTCCACGTCCGCCCGCACTTTCTCCGCGACGGCGAGCGCCCCCTGTAGCCCGGTCCGGATGAGCAACAGCACGAACTCGTCACCGCCGTAGCGCGCTGCCAGGTCCGTCGTGCGGATCAGCGCGGCGAACTCGCCGGCGGCGTTCCGCAGCACCTCGTTCCCGGCCTCGTGGCCGAACTGGTCGTTCACCTGCTTGAAGTTGTCCAGGTCCACGAACAGCACCGCGTAGGGCTCGCTGGTGCGGGCGCTGCGGGCGGTCTCGCTCGCGAGCCGATCCCGCAGCACGCGGAACGTCGCGAGGCCGGTGAGCGAGTCGACGGCTGCCTGCTGCTGGGCGTGCTGCGCCTGCTTGTCGAGGTACGGCGGGCATGACTTGAGGGTGGTCCGCCCCAGAGCCGCGGCCGCCGCGAAGGCCCGGCACGTGCCGTAGCCGCAGGCTCCACAGTCCCACGGCTTCCCGTTCGGCGCCACGCCGATCTGCCCCAGGACCACGTCGATCGCCTCAGCAGGCGGAGCGGCGCCATCGCGCGGGATCAGGAATGCCGCGCCTACGCGCACGGCGTCCGCAGCCGCACGGTCCACCACCGGCTCGCGCGCCCGGACGGGCTCGGTCGCCCCCACGATCTCCCGCCGCCGGAACAGCTCTTCCTTGGGGCCAAGTAACGGGTGATCGAGACAACCCTCGCACGGCAGGATGTCCACGAACCCGAGATCGATCCGATCCACGGCGACGGCCCGCGCCAGCCCCTCCAGGTGACTCAGGCCGCGGAGCTTGCGGAACCGGCGGCTCGCGTGCCGCTCCTCCATCAGCACCTCGAGCGGCAACCCCCCGGCGGTGCTCCAATGCCGCCGCCGCTCCTCGGGGACGCGGTTGAAGTGCAGTGGCTGGTCCTCCACGCGGATAACGCCGCGGCGCTGGAAGAGATCCTGGAGATCGGCGAAGGTGATGGCCGCGTCGACGTCGTCCCCGCCCTCCGTGAGACACACGCCGGCGTACACAACCGGGGTCCGAGCGCCGTACAGCTGCTTCAGGTAGCGCGCCTCGGCCGCGACGGGGGTGGCGACCGGGGCGAGATAGGGGATCAGCTCGGGGTACTGGGTTCGCACCGTCTCGACGATGACGGGACAGGTGCTGCGGATCAGCGTGCCCCACCCTTCGTCTGCCAGGACGCGCGTGTATTCCTGCGCGATCAGCTCGTCACCCAGCACGCCCCGGTGCACCCGGCGGAACCCCGCGGCGTAGCACGCGTTGACGACCTGCTCCGGAGTGGCGGGAAAGAAATAGGCGGCCGCCTCGACGGTGAGAATCAGCGTCGCGCGGCCGCTCTCGGCGAGCTCCAGGGCTCGCTCCACATCGCCCCCGGCGTTTATGGCTTCATGGGGGCACGCCGGGAGGCAGAGACCACATCGGATACACGCCGCGTCGAGGATCCAGACGCGTTGTTGCTCGACCGCCACGGCGTCCGCCGGGCATACCCGGACGCAGGCCAGGCATGCCACGCACGACTCTGGATCGATCCTAAAGTCCACGTCGGGTCAGCTCGGGCCGCCGCGGGGGTGACAAGCAAGGGCGCCGTAACATGGACGCGGCGATGCGACCTGTCAATGGCCGGGTATGACATAAGTCGTGTCCCGGCAGTGCGTTACGCTAACTGATACTGCTTCAGCTTGCGGTACAGTGTGCGCTCGCCGATCCCCAACACCTCGGCGGCCTTGCGACGGTTCCCCTTCGTCTCGCGCAGCGCGCCTTCGATCGCCGCGCGCTCGACATCCGCCATGGTCATCCCGGAGCGGTACAGCACCTCCGCGTCCGGCGCGGGGTCGGCTTCGATAGCCGCAGCAACAGGTGTGCCGTGGCCGACCTCGATCACCTCGACGCGTTGTTGCGGCCCTGCATCCAGCCTGCGGCGCAGCTCTTCGACCTGGAGCTTGAGCTCGACCAAGGAACGGAAAATGAACTCCAACTCCTGGCCCGCCACCTGGCGCGTCGCTCCCACTACCCGGACCGGCAGCCCGCGGGTGCGCTCGCGCACGTCGCGCGGGATGTCGGTGGCGCGGATCTCGCCTTCGGGCGCCAGCACGACCATGGACTCCACGAGATTGCGGAGCTGCCGCACGTTGCCCGGCCAATCCGCGTCGACGAGAATCTGGAGCGCTTCGGGGGTGATGCCGCGGAAGGTCCGGTCGTGGGCCTTGGCGAGCTCGGCGATGAACCGCCGCACCAGGAGGGGGATGTCCGTCCGCCGCTCGCGCAGCGGCGGTAGATAGATGGACAGGACATTGAGGCGGTAATAGAGGTCGTCACGGAACTGGCCGAGGCCCACGCTCTCTTTGAGGGACTTGTTCGTCGCCGCGATCACGCGCACGTCCACCCGGATCGGCTGGGTGCCGCCCACGCGGAAGAACTCCCGGTCCTCGAGCACCCGCAGCAGCTTCACCTGCGTCGCCGGGGTCATCTCGCCGACCTCGTCCAGGAAGATGGTCCCACTGTCGGCCAGCTCGAAGCGGCCGAGGCGGCGCTCGGCGGCGCCGGTGAAGGCCCCCTTCTCGTGGCCGAACAACTCGCTCTCGAGCAGCGTGTCGGGGATGGCGGCACAGTTCACGGGGATGAACGGCTTGCCGCGGCGGGGCGAGAGGTCGTGGATCGCCCGGGCGACGAGCTCCTTCCCCGTGCCCGACTCGCCCTCGATCAGCACCGTGGAGGTGACAGGTGCGATCTGCTCGATCTTGACCAGCACCTCCTGCACCGCCGGAGACTCACCGATGATCCCGGTGCGCTCCTGAAGCTTGCGCCGCTCCAGCAGGCGCCGCACGGTCGCGACCACCTCACCCGGCTCGGCCGGCTTCCCGAGCCAGGCGGTGAGGCCGAGCCGGCGCGCCAACCCTTTGGCGTCCGGCTCGGTCGCCTCGACCAGACCCAGGGTCGAGATGGAGCGATCCCGCGCGGCGGCGAGCAGCTGCGCAGCGGCGTCCTCGTGCAGGCCGCCCGTGAGCACGACGCAGTCGGGAACCGGCTCGCGGCGCACCGCCTGGCGCACGTCGTCGAACGACGATGCCATGCGGGTGTCGAACCCCGCCCCCTCGAGCGCCGCGTTGATGCGGACGGCGTGCTCGAGGTCGTCGGTGGTGATGAGAATGCGGTCGGCCATCAGTGCGTCACCTTCTCTCCGCTCAACAGCTCCACGGCGTGATCGAGGAGCGCCTCGAGCACCGCCAAGCCGTCCTTCACCCCGCTGGTCGAGCCCGGCAGGTTCACGATCAGCGTCTTGCCGCGGGTGCCTGCGACGCCGCGCGACAGCCACGCCCGTGGGAAGCGCGGCGCCGTGGCCGCGCGCAGCGCCTCGGCGATCCCGGGAGCCAGTCGCTCGAGCACCGCAGCCGTGGCTTCGGGCGTCACATCGCGGGCCGTGAGCCCCGTCCCACCCGTGGTGAGGACGACGTCTACCTCGCCGGAGTCCGCCCAGCGGGACAGCTTCGCCGCGATCCGGTCGGTCTCGTCCGGGACGACGCTGCGCACCACCACCTCGTACCCCCGGCCCCCCGCCCACTCGAGCATCGCGTCACCCGACGCATCGGCCCGCTGGCCCATGGTGCCGAGGTCCGAAATGGTGAGGATGCCGATGCGCACCGAACCTCCTGCTCAGGCCTTTGCCGCGGCGGCCCGCTTGGTGCGGTGCGGCACAAACGGCAGCTTCACGCTCTCGGCCGCGGCGCGCCGGCCTCGTACGTCGATCTCGAAGCGCGTCCCCGGGCCGGCCTGCGCGAGCGGCAGGTAGGCGAGTCCCACGGCGGCGTTCGCCGTGGGGGTCACCGTCCCGCTCCGTACGACGTCCACCTTGCGGCCGTCCAGGTACACATCGTGGCCGGGCCGGGCGACCACGCGCGGCTCGAGCACCTGGAAGCCCACCAGCCGGCGCCCCACGCCCGCGAGCTTCTGTTGTTTGAGCGCGGCGAGTCCCACGAAGTCCGCCCCCTTGTCCAGCTTCACGATCCACCCTAGCCCCGCCTCGTAGGGCGTGACCGTGTCATCGATGTCGTTGCCGTAGAGCGGGTAGGCCGCCTCGAGCCGCAGCGTGTCCCGCGCCCCCAGGCCGCACGGCTCCGCGCGCCCGTCCCCGGCGACGGCATACCACAGCTGCTCGAGGTCGCCGGCCCGGCAGTACAGCTCGAACCCGTCTTCTCCGGTGTACCCGGTCCGGGAGATGAAACATTCGACGCCCGCCACTTTCCCTTCGGCGAAGTGGTAGTAGGGAAGCAGCGTAATGCCCACGGTCGTGAGCGGCGCGAGCAGCGCCTCGGCGCGCGGGCCCTGTACGGCGAGGAGGCCGGTTTCGTCCGAGATGTCCCGCAGCCGGACGTTGGCGCCGCGCTTGTGCGCCACCACGTGCTCCCAGTCCTTCGCGATGTTCGCCGCGTTCACGACCATCATCAGCTTGTCGGCGAACCGGTACACCACGCAATCGTCCACGAATGTGCCCCGGTCCGTGAGCAACGCGGAGTATTGTGCCTGGCCCGGCTTCAGCGCCCCGACGTCGTTGCTCGTCACGCGTTGCACGAGCGCATTGCGGTCGGGACCCGTGATCTCGAACTCCCCCATGTGCGAGATGTCGAACACGCCCACCGCTTCCCGCACGGCCTTGTGCTCCGCCACGATTCCGCTGGGATACTGCACCGGCATGTCGTACCCGCCGAACGGGACGAGCTTCGCACCCAGGCTCACGTGCACCGCGTGCAGGGGCGTGCGTTTCGTGGTCACGAGCCCATCAGCGTGGCGAGCAATGCCTTTTGGACGTGCAGCCGGTTCTCGGCTTCGTCCCATACCCGGGACTGCGGGCCCTCGATGACGCCTGCCGTCACCTCCTCCCCGCGATGGGCGGGGAGGCAATGCAGGAAAATGGCGCCGGGGTCGGCGAGATTCATGAGGTTCTCGTCCACCGTGTAGCCGCGGAACGCGGCGCGGCGGGCTTCGGCCTCCTCCTCCTGCCCCATGGACGCCCACACGTCGGTGTTCACGACGTGCGCGCCATCGACCGCCTGCTCGGGCTCCTCGGTGATCACGAGGCAGGCGCCGGGGCGAGACTCGGCCCGCGCCACGATCTCGTGGTCGGGCTCGAAGCCCTCCGGGCACGCGAGCCGCAGCTCGAAGCCCAGCAGCCCCGCGGCTTCGATCCAGCTGTTGGCCATGTTGTTCCCGTCGCCGACCCAGGCGACCCGTTTCCCCTCCCACCCTCCCAGCGCCTCCCGCACCGTGAACAGGTCGGCCAGCACCTGACAGGGATGCAACAGGTCGGTGAGGCCGTTGATGACGGGCACGCTGGCGCAGCGCGCCAGCTCCTCCACCTCCGCGTGATCGAACGTGCGGATCATGATGCCGTTCACGTAGCGCGACAGCACCCGGGCCGTGTCGGGGATCGGCTCGCCGCGGCCCAGCTGGATGTCGCGAGACGAGAGGAACAGGGCCTGGCCGCCGAGCTGGTAGGTCCCGACCTCGAACGACACCCGGGTGCGGGTGCTCGACTTGGCGAAGAGCATCGCCAGGGTCTTCCCCCGGAGCGGTGTGTCACGGTACGCGCCCTTCTTCATGCGCGCCGCCAGGTCCAGGAGGCCCCGGACCTCGTCCTGGGTACAGTCGCGGAAGGAGAGAAAGTCACGCTTGGCCATGGATTCCCCGGGAGTCGGTCAAAATGACAGTCGCCGGGGGATTTTACCTGCGCCCCCGGCTGGTGACAAGACTGAGGGGGGACGGGGGACGGGGGACGAGGGCCGACTAGAGAATGTAGCGCCGCAGGTCTTCGTCGCCGGCGATCTTGGCGAGGCGTTCGCGCACGGCGGCGGCGTCGAAGACGATCTGTTTCGTGGGGTAGTCGGGGAGCGCGAACAGCACTTCCTCGAGCAGCGTCGTCATCACGGTGTGCAGGCGGCGGGCGCCGATGTTTTCGAGCTGCTCGTTGACCTTGGCCGCGATGCGGGCGACCTCGCGCACGCCGTCGTCGGTGAACGCGAGCGTCGCGCCCTCCGCTGCGCACAGCGCCGCGTACTGCTTGGTGAGGGCGTTCTCGGGCTCGGTCATGATGCGCACGAAGTCTTCCTCGGTGAGCGGCGACAGCTCGACCCGGATCGGGAAACGCCCCTGCAGCTCGGGGATCAGGTCAGACGGCTTGGAGACGTGGAAGGCCCCGGCCGCGATGAACAGGACGTGGTCGGTGCGCACGAACCCGTAGCGCGTCTGAACGGTGGAGCCCTCCACGATCGGGAGCAGGTCGCGCTGCACGCCTTCCCGCGACACGTCGGGGCCCACGGTGCCGCGCTCGCCCGCGATCTTGTCGATCTCGTCGATGAAAATGACGCCGTGGTTCTCGACGCGGTCGAGGGCTTCGTTCACCACGTCGTCCATGTCTACGAGCTTCTTCAGCTCCTCGTCGATCAGGATGCGCCGCGCCTCGTGCAGGTGCACGGTGCGGCGCTTCTTACGCTTGGGGAGCAGCTCCTGGAGCATCTCGGTGAAGTTGACGTCCGGCCCCTCCATCCCGGGCGGCGGCTGCATCATCTCGAGGGCGGGGAAGCTCTGCTGCTGCACCTCGATCTCCACCTCACGCTCCTCGAGCTTCCCGTCTTTGAGCTGCTGGCGCAGTTTCTCGCGGGTGCGGCGGCGCCGCTCCTGCGATTCGGTATCGGCCTCGGTCGGCTTGGGCGTGACATCCCCCTTGGACGAGACCACGAATAGCGGGCGGCTCTCTCCCGCGTCCCGACTGCCGTCTCCCGGCTTCACGGCCGGCGCGGGAGGCGTGGCCGCGGAGGCAGCCGGGAGCAGGATGTCGAGCAGTCGCTCTTCGGCGCGGGCCTCGGCGTCCGGATAGACGTCGTCTTCCCGCTCGGTGCGGACCATGTTGATCGCCACGTCCACGAGCTCGCGGATCATGGACTCGACGTCCCGCCCCACGTACCCCACCTCGGTGAACTTCGAGGCCTCGACCTTGAGGAACGGCGCCCCGGCGAGCCGCGCCAGGCGCCGGGCGATCTCGGTCTTTCCGACCCCGGTCGGCCCGATCATGATGATGTTGTTGGGGAGGATCTCGTCCCGGATGTCGTCGGGCGCCTGGGCGCGGCGCCAGCGGTTCCGCACGGCGATCGCCACCGCCTTCTTCGCGACATCCTGGCCCACGATGTAGCGGTCCAGCTCAGCCACGATCTTGCGCGGCGGCAGCTCCTCGAGCCAGGGCAGCTGCTCCTGCGGCGTCGGCTCAGCGGGTGCCGCCTCGCCCGAGGAAGGGGGAGGGGGAGGGGGGGGCTCGGGAGGAGAGGATGACGGGGGCGTGCGAGTCGGCTCGGCCATCTAAAGCTCCAGTATCGTAATGTGCGCGTTCGTGAACACGCAGATCTCGGCGGCGATCTCGAGCGATTGCTTGACGATATCCTTCGCCGGGAGGTCCGAGGACCGCAACAGCGCCCGGGCCGCGGCCAGAGCGTACGTCCCTCCCGACCCGATGGCGAGCACCGAATCGTCCGGCTCGATCAGCTCGCCCGAGCCGCTGATCACGTACCCGTGCTCCTTGTCCGCCACGACGAGCAGCGCCTCGAGGCGACGCAGCACGCGGTCCGAGCGCCAGTCCTTGGCCAGCTCGACCGCCGCGCGCGGCAGATTGCCGGGGTAGCGCTCGAGCTTTTCCTCGAACTTCTCGAACAGCGTGAACGCATCCGCCGCCGCCCCCGCAAACCCCGCCAGGATCTTGCCGCCCTTCAGGGTGCGGACCTTGTTGGCGTTCGCCTTCATCACCGTGTCGCCGATCGTCACCTGCCCGTCGCCTCCGAGGGCGACGTGGCCGTCACGGCGCACACACACGATGGTGGTGCTATGGATACGAGGACCGTTCAACCGCGCTGTCCTTTCGATCGTGTCGCTCACGCCCGTGGATGAGCCCGGTGGTACACCTTCTTCAGCCGCTCCACGGAGGTATGAGTATACACCTGTGTCGTGGACAGAGAGGCGTGCCCCAGCAGCTCCTGCACGGCCCGCAGGTCGGCCCCTGCGTCCAGCAGGTGGGTGGCGAAGGAATGGCGCAGCGTGTGCACGTGCAGCTCGGGCCCGCGGGCCAACCCCGCGAACAGCCGCTTCATCGCGAGCTGGACCCCGCGCGTACTGAGCCGCCGGCCGCGCCCGTTCAGGAACACGGCGCGGCGGTCGGCACCGGCGGCCAGCAGGTCCCGCTCCCGGTAGTAGCGCCGTAGCGCGCCGCCCGCGTGTTGGCCGAGCGGCACGATCCGCTCCTTCCGGCCCTTGCCACGCACCTTCACCTGGTCTGACACCAGGTCCACGTCCTGCTCGTTCAGTCCCGCGAGCTCCGACAGCCGGACGCCGGTCGAGTAGAACAACTCCAGCATCGCGAGGTCGCGCGCCTCCCTGAAGCCACCCGCGTCGGCGCGGCGCTCCGCGTCCGCAAACAGCAGATCCACCTCGGCGCGATCGAGGTGCGTCGGCAGGGTCCGGCCGAGCTTGGGCGTGCGGGTCGCCTTGGCGGGATTCACCTCCAGGCCGCGGGTCACGTTCAGAAAGCGGTAGAACGTGCGCAGCGCCGAGAGGGCGCGCGCAATCGAGCGCTTGCTCAGGCCGCGCTGCTGCAGCGCACCCAGGAAGCCGCGCACCGCCAACCGGTCCACCCCCGCCCAGTGCCACGGCCCCCCGTAGAACCGCGCGCAGAACGCCGCGAACTCCCCCACGTCGCGCGCGTACGCCCGTACCGTGTGGGGGGAATCGTTGCGCTCCTTGGCGAGAAACGCGACGAACTCCGAGAGGTCGGTCGCGGGGGAGGTCACGCCGATCTTAACGTCAAACGCGGAAGTGGGAACGCGGAACGGGAGGCGGTGAACTCTGTTCCGCGTTCCGAGTTCCGCGTTCCCCGTTCACCATCGCGGCGAATCGCTCAATCTCTTCGAACGCCCGCGCCGCGAACAACTCCCGCTTCTTCGCTTTGTCTTTCACAGGCTCATCCAGCGGGTCGAGCAACCCGAAGTTCGCGTTCATCGGCTGGAAATGCTCCGGGTCAGCCTCCCGCAGATAGCGGCACAGCGCGCCCAGCATCGTGGTGGGCGGCGGCACGACCGGCTCCTCGCCCGAGAGCAGGCGCGCCAGGTTGACGCCGGCGAGGATCCCGGTCGCCGCGGACTCCATGTACCCCTCGACCCCCGTCAGCTGGCCCGCGAACAGCAGCCGCGGATCGTCCTTGGCCGAGAGATGCGGGGTGAGCGCCCGGGGCGAGTTGATATAGGCGTTGCGGTGGATCTGTCCGTACCGCAGGAACTCGGCGCGCGCGAGCCCCGGGATCATCCGGAACACGCGCTGCTGCTCCGGGATGCGGAGCCGCGTCTGGAAGCCCACGAGGTTCCACATCTGCGCCGCGCGGTCCTCCTGCCGTAGCTGGACGACCGCAAACGGCTCGCGCCCGGTGCGCGGGTCGGGGAGGCCGACCGGCTTCATCGGCCCGAAACGCAACACGTCCCGCCCGCGGCGCGCCATCTCCTCCACCGGCAGGCACCCCTCGAAGTACGGGGTGCGATCGAACTCGTGTTGCGGCTGGTACTGATCCGCGGCGCCGAGCGCCGCGAGGAAGGCATCGTATTCGGCCTCGGTGAGGGGAGCGTTGAGATAGTCGTCACCGCCACCCTTGCCGTAGCGCGAGGCCCGGAACATGAGGTCGCGGTCGAGCGAATCGGTCGAGACGATGGGCGCGATGGCGTCGAAGAACGCGAGCGCTTCGAGCCCCAACCGCGCCGTGATCGCACGGCTCAGCGCCTCGGACGTGAGCGGGCCGGTGGCGATCACACCCGGGGACGGGAGCGCCGTCACCTCACCACGCGTCACGGTGATGCGGGGATGGGCGCTCACGCGCGCCTGCACCGCTTGGGCGAACGCCGCCCGATCGACTGCGAGCGCGGCACCGCCCGGCACGCGCGCCTCGTCCGCAGCCTCGAGCACCACGCTCCCCAGGCGCCGCATCTCGGCCTTCAGCAGGCCGTGCGCGTTGGTCGGCTCTTCCGATTTGAAGGAATTGCTGCAGACCAGCTCCGCCAGGCGATCGGTCTGGTGCGCCGCCGTCATACGCACCGGCCGCATCTCGTGCAGCGTGACCGTGACGCCCCCCCCCTCCCCTCGCTCCGCCAGCGCCCAGGCAGCCTCGCACCCCGCGAGCCCGCCGCCGACGACGGCCGCGGTCAGGTCGCCACCGACTCCGCTGGCGCCGCGTCGAGCGGCACTTCGTGCGCGCACTTCAGACACTTGCGGTATGCCCCCGTGGCCTTGGTCTGGCGCTGCTCCATCCCCACGAACCCGCAGCTCGGGCACGCCACCGGAACCGGGCGATTCCACACGGAGAAATCACACTCGGGATAGCGCAGGCACCCGAAGAAGCTCCGCCCCTTGCGCGTGCGCCGCTCGGCCAGATCGCCGACCGTGCACTTGGGGCACTTGATCCCGAGCGGCACCGGACGCGTGTGCTTGCAGGCGGGGTAGCGGGTGCAGGCGAGGAACTCCCCGAAGCGCCCCGTCTTGATCACCATCGGCGCCCCGCACTCCTTGCAGATCTGGTCGGTCGGCCGGTCGGGCACTTTGTCCCGCCGCAGCGGCTTCGTGAACCGGCACTCCGGATAGTGGGTGCACGCGATGAACGGGCCGAAGCGCCCGCTCTTCACCACCAGCTCGCTGCCGCAGTTCGGGCACTTGTCGAGGTGCAGCTTGGAGAGGTCGTGCGTCTCCCGGATCAGCTGCTGCACGTCCACCGCGCCTAGCGCCTTCGAGAACGGCGTCCAGAAGTCGCCCAGCACCTGCTGCCAGCCGAGATCGCCCTCTTCGATCTTGTCGAGCTCGGTCTCCATCTGCGCCGTGAAGCCCACGTTGAAGGTATCGGGGAACAACCGCACCATGATCTTGCAGACGGTCTCGCCCAGATCGGTGGAGGTGAAGCGGCGGTCCTTGGTCGTCACGTAGGAGCGGGTCTGGAGCGTGGAGATGATGCTCGCGTACGTGGACGGGCGCCCGATGCCCAGCCGTTCCAGCTCCTTCACGAGGCTCGCTTCGCTGAAGCGCGGCGGCGGCTCGGTGAAGTGCTGGCTCGGCGTGATCTTCTGCACGGTGACCGGGTCGCCCCGCTCGAGCGCGGGGATGGGCGCCAGGTCGTCGAGGCTCTTGCCCTCTTCCGGTTCGTGCGCCTCGTGGTAGAGCACGTGGTAGCCGTCGAACAGCACCCGCGAGCCCGTCGCCCGGAACAGGAACCGGCCGAGGTCGAAGTCCACCGTGGTGGTCTCGTACACGGCGGGGTTCATCTGGGACGCGACGAAGCGACGCCAGATGAGCTGGTACAGCTTGAACAGGTCGGCCTCGAGCGAGTCTTTCAGGTCCTCGGGGCGCCGCACGACCTCCGTAGGCCGGATCGCTTCGTGCGCGTCCTGCACGCGGGACTGGCCGCGAGAGCCGCCGTACACGTTGGGTGTCTCGGGCAGGTAGCGCTTGTCGAACTGCGCGCTGATGAACTCCCGCGCCTGCGCCAGCGCCGAGTCCGACACGCGGGTGGAATCAGTGCGCATGTACGTGATAAGGCCGACCGGACCCTCCGCGCCCACCTCCTGGCCCTCGTACAGCGCCTGCGCCGCGCGCATCGTCCGCTTAGCGGAGAAGCCGAGCTGCTTCGCCGCTTCCTGCTGCAGGGTGCTGGTCGTGAACGGCGCGGGCGGCCGCTTGCGGCGCTCCTTGCGGGAGACGTCGCTGACGACGAAGGGAACCTTCCCCGCTTCGTCCACGATCGCCTGGGCGGTGGCGGCGTTCTTGATCTCCGGCTTGTGGCCGTCGAGCTTGTGCAGCCGCGCCTGGAAGACCTGGCCGTCCTTCTCGAGGTCGGCCTCGATCGTCCAGTACTCCTGCGGCACGAACTTGCGGATCTCGGCTTCACGCTCGACGATGAGCCGCAGCGCTACGGTCTGCACGCGGCCCGCCGAGAGGCCCGTTTTCAGGCTCTTCCACAGGAGCGGCGACGCCTTGTAACCGACGAGGCGGTCGAGGATACGCCGCGCCTGCTGGGCGTCCACCTTGTTCTGATCGATGTCCACCGGGTTCGCGAGCGCCTGGGCGACCGCTTCCTTCGTGATCTCGTGGAACAGCACGCGGCGGACCTTGCCGCCGTTGCCGAGCTGGGAGGCGACGTGCCAGGCGATGGCCTCGCCCTCGCGATCGGGGTCGGTGGCGATGAGCACGCGCGAGGACGCTTTTGCGGCCTTCTTGATCTCGGAAAGGGTCTTCGCCTTGCCCTTGATCGTCACGTACTCCGGGGTGAACCCTTTGTCGACGTCCACGCCGAGCTTGCGCTGCGGCAGATCCCGCACGTGCCCCACCGTCGCTTTCACGGTGTAGCCGCGGCCCAGATACTTGCCGATCGTCTTCGCCTTGGTGGGGGACTCGACCACGACCAAGGCGGACCCGTCGCCGCCGCCCGCTGCGGCGGTCGCTTTCTTCCTGGACCGGCGCTTGGGTTTGGGAGGAGGCGCCGGCGCGGGACTCGCGTCCGACAGTGGGGCGGTGGTGTCCGACGTCACACCACGTTTCTTAGCAGTCACGCATCAACCTTTCATCAACCGCGAAGGACGGCATCTTTACCATCCTGCTGCGCTTTGCGCAAGTCTGACCACCTCTGCGGCGACCTGCGGCGCGTCCTTCCGATCCGTGTCAACCTTCTCGTGCGCTTGCAGGTACGCCGACTCCCGCTGCTTGAGCAGCTGCCGCATCCGCTCGACGGGGTCCTCTCCCATTAACAACGGGCGGGTTCCCTCAGGCGTCGCGCGCTGCGCCGCGGTGTCGGCGCGGGTGCGAAGATAGATCACGAACGCCCGTGGCTTCGCGGCGTCGAGGGCACCCGGCTGGGCGGCCCACCCACCGCCCGGCGCGATGATCGCCGGCTCGTGCCCGAGCGCGGTCTGCATCTCGTTGTGCTCGAGCTCGCGGAACGCCGCTTCACCTTTCTCCGCGAAGATCATCGGGACCGGCTTCCCCTCGCGGCGCACCAGCACGGTGTCGATGTCCACGAAGCCGGCGTGGAGCTGCTCGGCCGCGAGCCGGCCCACAGTGGTCTTCCCCGCGCCTGGCAGGCCGATCAGCACCACGTGGCGCTTCACGACGCGGCGTCCTTGGGCCGCCGATTCCCGAGCTGCGCCTGGTAGCCCGTAACGTTGCGCTTCATCTCGCTCAGCGCGTCGCCGCCGAACTTCTCGAGCATCGCCTCGGCGAGCACGAGCGCCATCATCGCTTCGGCGATGACCCCCATGGCAGGTACTGCGGTGACGTCCGAGCGTTCCGACTGAGCCTGCGCCGGGCCCCCGGTCTGCAGGTCCACCGTGCGGAGCGGCGACATCAGCGTCGAGATCGGCTTCATCGCCACGCGCACCACGAGCGGCTCGCCCGTCGTCATGCCCCCTTCCGTCCCCCCGGCGCGGTTGGTCGCGCGGCTCAGCCCGGGCAGGATCTCGTCGTGCACCTCGGACCCCTTGCGGCGCGCCGCTTCGAACCCGAGGCCGATCTCGACCCCCTTCACGGCGGGGATCGACATCACCGCGCGGGCGAGCCGGCCGTCCAGTTTGCGGTCCCAGGAGACGTGCGAGCCGAGGCCCACCGGCACGCCTAGCGCGACCACCTCCACCACGCCGCCGAGCGTGTCTCCCGCGGCCTTGGCGGCGTCGATGCGCCGGATCATCTCCTGCTCGGCGCTCGGGTCCAGGCAGCGGACGGGGCTGGCATCGGCGGCCCGATTCAAAGGCGTGGGGAGTGGTGCGTGGTACGCTGCCGTGACGCCGCCGAGCTCTACAACGTGGGACCCGATTTCGATCCCGAACTCATCGAGCAGCAGCCTGCATACCGCGCCGCACGCGACCCGCGCGACGGCACCCGGGGCGTCGGCCTCGGGCGCCATCACGTCCTGCCAGTGCTCCCAGTCGCGGTTCCAGACCAGCATCGCGATCGGCGAGCCCAAGGTCTCGCCCGCGCGCACGCCGGCGAGCCACTCGATCTGGTCGGATTCGATCTTCATGCGGGCACCGCGGCCGTGCCCTCCCATGCGGCGCTTCAGCTCGGCGTTCACGCGTTCGGCGCTGACGGGGAGCCCGGCAGGGATCCCTTCGAGGATCGCCACGAGGCCGCGGCCGTGCGATTCACCCGCGGTCGTGAAGCGGAAAGTCATGGTGCCCCTCTCACGTCGGATTCGTCCTCACCCCCTGGCCCCCTCTCCCTTCGGGAGAGGGGGGACTCGCGTGAGGCAGAAACACGCGAGCCCGACCGACCGTCGGGCTCGCGGCTGTCGCGTCACTACCGACCCAGGGCGCCGTCACTGGCGCCGCGTGGCCCGCAGCCGCGGCGGCGCCGGGAACGGGTTGGGGATCGCCGGCAGCTTCACCATGACGAGCCCCCGTGTCGTGACCCCGAACAGCAGCTGGTTGCCGCCCGCGTCCCTCGCCACCCGCAGCGGCCCCACGATCGGGTCCCGCACCGGGATCGACCCGATCAACCCGTAGAAGAACGTGTCGAACACGAGAATGTTTCCGCTCGGATCGGCCGCGAACACCACGCGATTCGTAGAGTCCCGAACCCCGCACGCCGTGCCAACGGTGCCGGTGCCGATCTGCCCCGCCAGGAAGTCGTGGCAGTAATTCATGTCCATCCCTGGGGCATTGAGCGGGGCGGGCGACGTACCCTTGAGCCGCAGACCCTCGTCGAGCACGTAGATCGAGTCGGCGCGGACCAGGTTCGTCCCGCCGTTGAAGTTCGTGGCGATGGCCGTGACCTTGGCACCGGTGTTGCTGATGAAGTCGCTCACGTCCACCGCGGGCGACATCCCGAAGTCGATGTCGTTGTTCCCCGCGTCCCCGACGAAGTTTGACGTCGGAGGCGACGTCTGGCACGAGAGCGCGGTCGCTGCACCGTGGCTCAAGGTCGCCCTGGTCGTATAGCTCATCACGCGCCGGTACGCCGAGAGGGCGTTGCCGCCTTCGCCGAAGAAGCCGTGAGTGAAGTTCCCGGAGTTACGCGCGAACGTCGAGTCCCCGAGGCCGAAGGTCTCGAAGTTGATCGTCACGCCGGCGCAGGCGGAGAGGATCACCTCGGTGTAATTGTACGGCCGCCCGCGCCGCAACACGATGCGCAGCGTGTCGGAGATGTCGCTGCCGTTGACGTTCCCGATCTCCCAGAAGAGGTGCCCAAACAGGACCGTCGGATCGAAGGTCGGATCATTGCGCAGCTTCTCCATGCGCAGGGTCCCCTTGCCGTTGAACGGCGAGCTGGAGCTCTGCGTCGGCGTCGTCGAGTACACCACGTAGACCGAGTCGGTCTGGTTGCAGTCTCCCCGGCACACGGTGCCGATGTATTGGGGCCGGTCCGACACGTCGTAAATCGTCACGCGGTCGGTGTAGAACCCGCCCACGTTGATGACGTTGTACTTCTCGATCAAGTAGTTGGGCAGGTCCTGGCGCCACCGGAACCGGCGCGCGGCGACGTCGATGATCGACATCTCCGTGCCCCCCGAGTTCGCCACGACGATCGAGTCGCCGTAGTTCCCCAACGTGTCGTGCGGCCACAGGGCGATACCCCATGGCGACGGCCCGGCGGTCGGAATGCCACCCGCCACGAACGCCGTATTCGCCACCTGGAAGATCTCGACCCGCGAGAGCGGCGTGTTGGTGAGGTACAGCTCGCCCCGATTGGCATCGAAGATGGCATCGGCGATATGGCTGCCCACCGGGAGCCCGACCGTGATCCCCGCGACCACCTGCGCCGAATCGGCTTTGGGAGGCGGGGTGGTGAAACTGCTCGTAGTCGAGAAGGCGCAGTTGCGCGCCGCCGCGGCGTCGCAGGCATACCCGTCCACCACGACGCTCGTGGGGAACGTGGCGATCGCGGCGGCCAGGTTGAGGCTGAACCGCCGCACCACGTCGGTGAAGCTTCCCCCGCCCGGCACCGTATCGAACGCCAGCAGGATCGTCGTGTCGGACGCAAGCCGCACGCGGAACCCGATCCACGAGATGCCGCTCGGGTCGGTGGCGTGCACCAGCACGCTGTCGTTCACCTGGATCCGCACCCCGAGGCTCTCGCTCACCTGAGGAGGCGTGTTGTCGTTCAAGGGCGAGAGGACAGTCAAGGTGACAGTATTCGTGGTCGCCCGCCTCCCGCTCGAATCTTCCGCGAAGCCCGTGATCGTGAACGTGCCGCTGAGCGCCGCGACCGACAAGGTGTCCACGTAGTCCACGGAGTCCGGATACGGAATGGTATAGCTGATCGAGTCGTTGGGCGGCGTCGTCGGGTTGGTGGTCGCCGCCGCGGGGGCCACGATGAACCCCACCTTGCGGATCCCCGACAGCTGTTGGGCCACGACTTCCACGGTGAGGTTCTTGCCGGTGGCGGCCACGGCGCCCACCCCGGGGGAGAGCAGCACCACCTTCAGCGCCTGCACGTTCGCCAGGAAGATGACGAGCGTGTCCTCGTCGAAGTTCCCCGCGCCGTCCGTGGCCCGGCCGATGATCGTGATGAACCCGCCCGCGCCCGAGTTCGCCGGGAACGTGATGTGCACCGGGAGCGTCACCGCCGGGAGCGTCTGGTTCGCGAAGATGGTATCCGTCGTGGCGACCAACCCGCCCGAGAAGATCAGCCGGATGTCGTTCAGCGCCAGGTTGTCGGTCGCGGCCACGGTGAACGTCAGTCCACTCGCGATCGGCTGCGTGTCGGCCGTCGTCGTCACGCTGATCGTGGGTGGAATGAGGTCCTGCTGGAAGCCGCCCGGCGTGCGCGTGGTTTCGCACGCCCAGCCCGCCAGCGCCAGGACGCACAGACCCCAGAGTGTCGCTACCGCTCGTCCCTGCACCATAGAGACTCCCGGCCTACTTCCCGGTGCTGGGCGACACCAGGTCGTCGATGATGTGTGGCGTGATGAGAATCAGGAGATCACGCCGGCTTTCCTGCTGGTTCGTGAAGCCGAACAACTTGCCGACGATCGGCAGGTCTACAAGGAACGGAATCCCGGTCTTGCTTACCGTGACCTCGGTCACCGTGAGACCGCCGATCACGGCCGTTTGGCCGTCTTCGACGAGGATCTGGTTGTCCGCCTGCTGCGTCTGGAAGGTGAAGCCGATGTCCACCGACGACGGCACCACGTTCGAGCGCTCGGCGTGCACCTCCATCAGCACCTGGCGGTTGGCCGTCACGTGCGGCGTCACCTTCAGGTTGATGCCGGTTTGCTGGAAGCTCACCGTGGCGCGCGGCGGCGTCGCGCCGCCGGCTGCCGTGGAGCTGACGTCGATCACGCGGATCGGCACCTTGTCGCCCACCAGGATCTCCGCGGGCCGGTTGTCGAGCGTCGTGATCGTGGGCTCGGCCTGGATGTCGTCGAGCGACAGCGTCTGCAGCGCTTGCAGGAACGCCGTCAGGTCGAAGTTGCCGATCGCGGTCGAGAAGATGAGGTCGAGCGCCGGGCCGATCACCGCCTGGCTGGCGTTGCCGGTCGCCGCGAGCGAGTTGCCGCCCAGGTCGATCACGGTCTGGTCGGGCGTGAAGAACTGGGTCGGAATCGTCCCCGTGGGCACGCCGTTCGGGTTCGGGTTCCCCGGCTGCGCGCTGGACGGGATCGGCCGCTGCACCAGCCGGTTGAAGAACTGCGTCTGCGAGCCGAGGTCGTACTTGAGCCCCATCTGCTCGATGTCGGTTCGGTCCACGAACACGATCTTCGCCTGGATCGAGACCTGCGGCGTCCGGATGTCGAGCCCGCGGACGAACTGCTCGATGTCGCCGATGCGGTTGCGCGTGTCGGTGATGACGAGCGCGTTGTTGGTCGTGTCGGCGACCACGGCGCCGCGCCCCTTCGAGACGATCGACTGCACCGCCGGCACGAGCGAGGTCGCCTTGGCGTAGTTCACCCGCACGAGCCGCGTCTCGACCGGCACGGTCGAGTCGGCGCGCGCAAAATCGGCCTTGTTGAGGACGTTGATGATGCCGCCCTCGAGCACCTGATAGGTGAGGGCCTGGGACTCGAGCACCGCGGCGAAGGCCAGGTCCCACGGCTGGTTTTTGATCTCGGCGGTCACCTTCCCTTTGACGTCCTTCGCGATCACGATAGTGCGGCCGCTGAACGCCGCGAAGCCCGTGACCACGTCCTGGATGTCCGCGTCGTCCCACCGCACGGTGATGCGGGGCGCCTGCGACTGCTCGCTCTCGCTCCGGTGCGCGGCGAGGAACCGATCGATGCTCACCGGGTCCGTCGAGAAGGTCAGCGAGACCGGTGTCGCCGCGAGCCCGCTCGTCGGTAGGGGCGGCGCTGCCGCGGGGGCGCGCGCCGGCCGGGCGGGAAGCGGGGCGGCAGATGCGACCGCACCCGCTGCCGCGGTCCGGCTCGACCACGCCACGAACGCCGCGCGGTCGGTGCCGATCTCGACCCGGACCTCGGTGGCGCCGCGCGTGATCTGATAGTCCTTCAGCAGATCGAGGTCGACGACGACCCGGACGATGTCTGGCCGGAATTGTGCGTAGCGGATGTTCTTCACGCCGCCGCGATTCTGACCGTCGTACAGGGTCGCGGGCGCCACGAGGCGCGCGCCCACCAGGTCCAGGACCAGGCGGGCGGGGCTGCGCAACGTGAAGTCCTGGACCTGGACCGCGCCCAGGAGATCGATGACGACCGCTACCTTGCCCGGAGCGGGGACCACACTCACGGCGCGAATCTCGCCGTCGCGACCCGCTCGGCCGGGGCCGGGGGGGGGGGGCGCCGCCGCAACGGCGCAAAGGGCGGCGACAGCCGCGAGGTACTTCATGGCGTCTCCTCCTGCTTCGCGAGCTGCAGACTCTCCTGCCGCTCGAAGCCGAATTCCTGCACCGTAAACACGATCTCACGAGGCCGGATCTGCGTGACTTTGAGGCGTCCCATCACGTCGCCCGTCTTGGCGCGATACCGCTTGCCGTTGGTGACGTCGCGCAACACCGCAACACTGCGCACCGGATAGCGCTGGTCGTAGTAGATCCCTACGAGCTTCAAGTCCGACAGCAGCGGCCTGATGTCGCCCGACTTGAGGAGCGACACGAACGGATCCCGCCCGCCGCCCTCGTACGCGAACACCTCGCGCACCAGCGCGATCGCGGCCGTGGAGTCGTGTCGCGCGCTGTCGGGCTTGGCCTGACTCGCGATCACGCCCGGGGCCAACCAGGCGAGCGCCACCGCGAGCGCCACGTCGCTCCTCACTCCCCGCCCCCGGGTTTCCCGCCGGCCTTGGCCGGCGTGGTGCCCGGAGCGGGCGCAGACGATTTCACGAACGTGCGAATGGCGAAATCCGCCTCGAGCAGCGCGCCCACCGTGTCGGCGAGCAGGCGCTGCGCGGCGAGCGAGGCCGGCTTGAGGGTGATGTCCTGGGGTACGACGATCCGCGGCAGGCTCGCGATGTCGGACAGGTACTCGCCCAGTTGATCGAAGTGGCCGAGGATCTCGAGCTTGTAGCGGTACGTGTCGAACGGCGGCCCCGCCTCCACCGGGAGCGGATCGATCTTGCCGATCGTCACGCCCCGCACTTTGGCCCTGGTCGAGATGTCGTCGATGAGCGCGGGCACTTCGTTCTGCTCCGGCACGAGCCGGCGCATCAGCGCGAGCATGCCGCGGTAGCGCTCGACGCTGCGGCGCAGGTCTTCCATCGTGCCCGACGCCAGGTCCTGCTTGGCCCGCTCGATGATGGTCTGGAGGCTGTCGATCTCGACCTTGGCCGCCTCGATCTGCTGGCTCGCGGGCTGGTAGTAGTACTTCCAAAAGGCGTACCCGCCCGCCGCTGCGAGCATTGTGAGCAGCAGCATGACCTGGCTGCGCTGATCGGTGGGGAGCAGGGCCATGGCGCTTACCGGAGCGACTTGGCCAGCGGCACCGTGTGGATGTACACGGAGTCCGCGACGCGGTAGCGAGCCGTCACCGCGAAGGCAGTGACGGGACGGTCCTGCTCAACCACGGTCTGCGAGCTGGCGGCCATGACCTCGCTCAACCACGGCGATGCGGCGAGCTGCCGCAGGAACGTCGTGTAGGCCTGGATGTCCACGGTGCTGCCCATGATCTGGAACGACACCACCGGCACCACCGGCGCCGGCGCTGCTCCCCCACCGGCCGGCGGCGGGGCCGCCGCAACCGGGGCCTGCGCCTGGCCCTGCGCCGTGATGCTCGTGAGCCAGGTGTAGGGCGGTAGCGCCTTAGTGACCTGGTCGAGGATGTGGGGCCAGACGTAGCGGTCGGCGTCGATCTGCCGAATGATGCCAATCTCGGCCACGAGCGAGTCGCGGATCTTCTCCGACTGTCGCTTCTGTGCGATGACAGCGTCGAACCGGCGCTTCTCCGCCCGCACCTCCTCGAGCCGCGAGTTCAGGACCGCGATCCGAGCGCGGCTGGTTACGAACAGCGCCAGCCCGCCGCCCAGCACGATCACCCAGGCGGCGCTCGCGGCGAGGAGCCACGGGTTCGTGATGTTCGCGATAATGGCCCGGAAGTCGGGGAGCTTGAGGCCAAGCTTGAAGCCCCCACCCGCCGGTGCTGCCCGCTTTTTCCCGGGGAGTAGATTGATTTCGATCATGCAGCGCGCCTCAGCGCCAGGCCGACCGACAGCATCAGTAGCGGAGCGACCTCGTCCACGGACACCGCTTCGAACACTGAGTCACGTACCTTCAAGCGCTGCAACGGGTTAGCGAGCTCGACCGGGACCTTGAGCCGCGCCGCCAGCGCCTCGTTCAGGCCGGGGATGCGCGCCCCGCCGCCGCTCGTGAACACGCGGCTCAGACCCCCGGCCCCGCGCGACGCGGTGGCAAGGAAGGCCGCCGCCCGCTCCACCCCGACGGCGATCTCCTCCCCCCGGGCATCCACATACCCTCCCAGATCGCCGCTTTGCGTCAGCCCCTGGACGACCTTCTCCGAGTCCTCGGCCGAGAGCCCCTTCTCGCGCTGCAAGTCCTCGCGGAAGCGCCGGGTACCCACGGACAGGTCGCGCGTGAGCACCGGGACCGCGTCGTCGAGGATGTTCACGTTGGTCACCTCGTGGCCGATGTTCACGAGGCCCACCACGCCCTGCATGGCGTCGGGATGGTTCAGCTCGAAGGCGTTGTGGATCGCGAACGCGTCCACGTCGATGACGGCTGCGGTAAGGCCGGCTTCTGCCAGCAAGCCTACTCGGTTCTCCACCAGCTCCCGCTTGGCGGCCACGAGGAGCACGTTCATCTGGAGCCCCTCGGCGTCGGGGTCGAGGATCTGGAAGTCCAGCTCCACGTTCGCCATGTCGAAGGGGACGTGCTGCTCCGCCTCCCAGCGGATCACCTCGCGGGCGTCGCCTTCCTTCATACGGTCCATCTGGATCTTCTTGACGATCACGTCCCGCCCGCCGACCGCCGTCACCACGGCCTTCTGCTTCACTCCGGCCGTGGAAAACAGGCCCCGGATGGCCTCGGCGACGATCCCGGGGTCCATGACCTCGCCCTCCACGATCGCGTCAGTGGCGACTTCGGTGGTCGCCACCTTGACGAGCTCGGCCTCGCTGCCGGAATGGTCGATGACCACCAGCTTGATGATGCCGGAGCCGATGTCCAAGCCGACCGAGGTTTTCTTGCCGCCCAGCAGGCCGAATAGGGCCATAGGAGCCTAGATCCAGAGACACGAAGGGGCGAGGGCAAACTACAGTAAGCCCCGCCCCTTATCCTGTCAAGCCTCGAACCTACTTGAGGCCAGCACACCAAGTATCAGTGTTACCAGCACTTAGGTCACTTTCTGCGACCCTAGACCCTCGGCTTGAAGTTCGCAAGACTTGTTGGTACAACAACTTACGTTGCATCAGAACAACTGGATCCATGACCGCGACCGCATGGCCGTGACGACGGCCGTGTTGTCCAGGGCCCGGAGGATGGCGCACCGGGAAAAGTTCAGGTTCGCGCGGCCCGTGATCTTGTCATCGGCCAGGTTCACGTTCTGCGACATGACTGCGCCCCAGAAGTGGGCGTCCGTGCTGCCACCACCGGCCGTGGTGAGTGTGCCGCGGACGATCACGATCCCGAAGAATTGGAATCCCCCCTGGACGTCCAAGTTGCCGTCGACGAGCAGGATCCCCTGCCCCTGGTCTCCGTTCACCGAGATGTCCCCCGGTACGTAGATGATGGGGAAGTAGCCCCCGCACTCATTCGCGGGTGTGACGCCGTCCCCCCAGTTGGTGTTGACCGTCCTATCGCAGACGCCGTTCGTCACCACCGGAGCGATGTGCGGGTAGGTCCCGGGGGGGACGACGACATTGGCCCGCGACGTCAGCTGGGTGTAGCTCACGTCGCCGAACTGGGTGAAGGTCGAGTCCTTGACGGTGGAGTCGATTTTCACCGCTGGCATCCCCAGGATCGTCGAGCTGCCCTGCGTCTCCACGGTGTCGCCGAGGTCGGCGCGGACGCCGGCCTTGGGAGCGCCGGTCGGATCGCAGCCAGACCAGATGGGTGGGATCTGATCGAAGCCGTTCACCTGGGAGTTACCGGCCATGCGGGTGCTGTTCTGCGTGGTGAGCGACGCCTGGATGTCCATTTGCAACACGCGCGTGCGGGTGAGCAAGCCAATGCGCTGGCGCGCCCGGCCGCCGCCGTAGCCGGCGCTGCCGCTCACGGTGTCGTGCCCGGTCACGTCGATCAGGTATAGCTCGTTGTTGAGCCGGTACACGTAGCCGCCGTAGGAGCCGGTGCCCCTCGGCGCGGTGCCGTTGATGGCCACCGAGTCGGTCGGGTACACGCCGCGCTGGTTGAACGTCGTCGGATTCCAGTTGTTGACGACGTTGTAGATGCCCAGCTCGGACACCCCGAAGGACTGCTCCAGGCGCCGCGTTGTTTCGCCGATGCGCTGCTCCTGGGTGCCGGCGAACATCGCGCCGGCTACGAGCGCGCCCACGATGACGAGGGCGAAGATCGCAATCGCGAGCGCCATACCGCGCTCGTTCCGCACGAACTGCTTCATGGACCGCTCCTTCGGGTTCACGAGGTTCACCCGGGCGCTTTAGCTGCAGGCCCGGGGAGGGAGTGCGCCGGCGCCGCAGCGCGGATTGTTCCGCACCGCGACCCGGATGCTGACGCTGTCGTACTTGTAAGCCAGGGACGGATCGTCCGCCTGGCGGATCATCTGCGACGTGCGCCCGCGCAGCTTGATGCCGATCATGGCCACCTGCGCGACGTTGCCGGTCGCGGCGGCGCCCGTCGAGTCGAAATAACTGAAGCCGAGCCCGTTGGACCCGATGAGCGGGCCGATGAGGGGTTGGGTCGAACCGTTCACCTGCTGGCCGAGGTAGTACAGATTGTCCGACGGCGACTGCCACGCGAGGTACTGGACCACCTCGAAGCGCCGCACGGGAGAGCCGTTCGTGATCCCGCCGACGGTGTTGGTGGCCGCGCCACCCCACCGCGGGGTGACGACCAGCTGAAAGCCCGGCTGGGCCAGGGCGTCCGTACAGGCCACGTTCACCGGCGCGGCGGCGACGCCGGCGCGCAGCCACGAGTCGTCCGCGCGGGTCCCGGGGTTGCCCTCCCAGTAGATCAGCAGAGAATCGCCGACCTGGAACGTCTGCCGGTCGCCGAAAATCGGCGTTTGCCGCACCGTCAGGGTCAGGTTACCGGCGACCCCGAGGATCGGTGGGGTGCAGATAATCGCCAGCTGCCGCATCGCCCGGATCGTGATGCTGGCTGTGTCCATGGCGACGATGTCCGAATCGCCGGCGTCCACTTCCCGCAGCTCCCCGGGCAGGATGGTCGCCGCCGCGCGGATGTTCTGCTGCAGGTCGATCCGCTGTGTCTGGGCCGCAAACGTCCGCTGGTTATTCAGGATGACCTTGTAGATGCCGGTCGCGAAAATGCCGAGCAGCACGATCGCGATCAGCAGCTCGACGAGGGTGAACCCTCGACGTCTTAGAACAGACATGAGACCTCGGTCTCCATGATGTCGGTGCGCCAGTTGCCCTTGGCGGTCTGGTATCGCGAGGTGTCCACGATGGCCCAGTGGTTGTTCGCCTGGTTGGTGAAGCCCCAGCCGTTGATGGCGAGCATCGAGCCGCGCCCTTGCGTCCACATCGTGTCCCTCCCGCCCGCTTGTGACCGGCACCCGGTTGCGCGCAGCATTTCGAGGCGCCGCGCCGCGAACACCGCCGCGTTGTTGGAGCGTTGCCCCCGGGCGATCATGCGCGTCACGAGCGCCGAGCTGGTCACGAGCCCGAGCAGCCCCACGGTCAGGATGATGATCGCAACGATGACTTCGATGATGGTGAAGCCGCGTTCGTTGTTCATGTCAGCGCACCACCTTGCCCAGCTGGTTGATGACGATGGAGTCCGCCGCGCCGGAGCTTGCGGTCAACTTGACGGTCGTCGTGTTGGCGTTGAGCCGCAGCCCGCGCGGGTCGAACTGCACCGAGTCGTGGGTTTCGGTCAGGGTCACCTTGTACAGCGTCCCGAGCTGGCTCACCGCGCCGATCGTGTCGATCGTCCCGGAGCCGCCCGTAGCCATGCGGGGGCAAACCGTCACCCACACCGTTCCCGCCGATGCCGAGAAGTGCACCACGCCGCGGCAGCCCCGCTGGATCGCCGCCGCCCGCGCCGTGGCCACATAGGTCCCCGCGGCGACCCGCGCCGAGCGCACGTTCGTCTTGTCGAGCGCATCGCGGATACGCGGAAATCCCATCATCGCGATCACGCCGATCAACACCAGGACCGTGAACAGCTCGATCAGACTGAAGCCGCGCTCGCCCATTGACCGCCTCCGTTGCCCGGACTCTCTTACAGGATGCGTGCCATGTGTTAACTGATTGTATCGCAGAGTGTTACGGTAATCAGTGTGGACCAAGATCGCTGCAAAATGCCGCACCAGTGCAAGGAACTGCACTACTCGAGCTTGTGGCGCTCCATCTTATAGAAAAGCGTCCGCAGACTCACGCCCAGCCGCCGCGCTGCCTCCCGCCGGTTGCCCCCGACCGCGGCGAGGGCCGCGGTGATCGCTTCCCGCTCGGCCACGTCGAGCGCTGCCCGCAGCGTGACCTCACCGACCTCACCCCCTGGCCCCCTCTCCGCCGTGCGGAGCGGGGGAATGCGCGTGAGGTCGTCGGGCTCCAAGAGTTGCTTGTCCGTGAGCACCGCTGCCCGCTCGATCGCGTGTTGCAGCTCCCGCACGTTGCCGGGCCAGGGCTGGCGCTCGAGCCATGCGAGTGCTTCCGCGCTCAGGGTGAGCGGCCGCCCCAACCGGCGCGCCAGCTGCGCGGCGATGTGTCGAGCGAGCGGTGCGATGTCGCTCGTCCGCTCCGCCAGCGGTGGCAGGTGCAGCGTCACGACGTTCAACCGGTAGAACAGATCGTCCCGAAATCGGCCGGCCGCGACCTCGGCGGCCAGGTCTTTGGCGGTGGCAGCGACCACGCGGACATCCACGCGGCGCACCCGCTGGTCGCCGAGCCGGCGCACTTCTCCCTCCTGCAACACCCGCAGCAGCTTGGCCTGGAGGCCGAGGGGCAGCTCGCCGATCTCGTCCAGGAACAGCGTGCCCTTGTCGGCCTGCTCGAACAGGCCCGCCTTATCCGCCGTGGCACCGGTGAACGCCCCCCGCATGTGCCCGAACAGCTCGGACTCGAGCAGCGTCTCGGGAATCGCCGCGCAATTGATCGCCACGAGCGGCTGCGCGGCGCGGGGACTGGCGCGATGGATGGCCTGGGCGACGACTTCCTTGCCGGTGCCGCTCTCGCCGGAAACGAGGACGGTGCTCTTGTGGAGGGCCACGCGGCCCACCACCTCGAGTATTTCCTTCATCGCCGTACTCTCCGCCACGATGGCGCGGGATTCGGGGTGGGCGTCGAGCTGTGCTCTTAGTGTCGCGATGGTGTAGCCAAGGCGTTCCCGCTCCTCGGCCTTGCGCAGCGTGAGGATCACCTCGTCCGAGCGGAATGGCTTGGGGATGTAGTCGTAGGCGCCTTCCTTCATCGCGGCGAGCGCCGCCTCCTCGCCCCCGTACGCGCTCATCATGATGACCAGCGCGCCGCCGCCGCAAGTCTGGTACCCTCTCAAGAATGCGAGACCATCCAGGTCGGGCATCCGCACATCGCACAGGATCAAGTCGAACGGCTCCTGACTCGCCCGCTCCAAGGCGCGCCGTCCGTTGCTCTCTGCCACGACCTCGAACCCGGCATCGGTGAGGAGCAAGCCGAGCGACTGCCGCAGGCCGGGCTCGTCGTCGACGATCAAGACCCGGCTCATGTTGGGATCGCTGGAAAGAAGAGCTTGAACGCTGCACCGCCCTCGCGAGCCGAATCCACCCAGACGACTCCGCCCATGTCGTGAACCGCCCGCGCCACAATCGCGAGCCCGAGTCCGGTCCCCTGGCCCGGGGCCTTGGTGGTAAAGAAGGGGTCGAACACGCGTTCTCGATCCTCCGGGGGGACACCGAGCCCCGAGTCGGCGACGAAGAGCAGCGCGCCGGGCAGGCCCGCCACGAATTCGCTGCGCGCAGGGCGGCGGACGGGAGGGCGTGGGAAGGCGAGGGGCACGGCGTCGCTGACCCGCCTGGGAGCGGCGCGCCCCGGCTCGTACGCCCAGGCGCGTGCGCCGAGCACCACGATGCCCCGCTCCTCCTGGCCCTGCGGCGGCGCCCCGGTGGCCTCGACCGCGTTGAGCAGGAGGTTCACGAGCGCCTGCTCCAACACATGGGCCCGGCCGAGGATGGGAGGCACGCCGTTCGCGACATCGAGCTCCGCCCGGACCCCCCTCAAGATGCCCTGCGTCTGGAGCAGAGTGAACGTGTTACGCAGGACGGCGGCGGGCTCGATCGGCTGTAGCACTTCCTCGCGCGGCCGCGCGTAGTCGAGGAGGCTGCGCACGATTGCGTCGATGCGCCCGAGCTCGCGGGTCAATCCCCCGATTACCTCGGCGTCCGCGCCGCGCCGCCTGAGCACCTCGACGTACGTCCCCGCGGCGCCGAGCGGGTTGCCGACCTCGTGGGCGATGCCGGCGGCGAGCCGGCCCACACTCGCCAGCTTCTCGGTGTGCACGAGCTGGCTCTGGGCGTCGAGCAGATGATCGGTCATGTGGTTCAGCCGCTCGGCGAGCCTGGTGAAATCGCCCGTCTCGGCGTCCGGAGCCCGGGCAGCGAGGTCGCCGGCCGCGACGGCGTCCGCCACCGCCATCAGTCGCTCGACCGGCCGCAGCACGTGGCGGGTCACCACGTAGTGCCCGAACACGATGAAGATCCCGACGTCGAGCGCAACGATCACGAGGACGAGCGGAAACGCGTGCTCCGGGGCGAATGTGCTCGCGAGCAGGATCGTCCCCACTCCGAGCAGCAACGCGGCGGCGGCGAGGAACGCGAGGTTGAAGAGCAGCTCCATGCGGAGCGATGGCTTGGGGCGTGGAGTCATGGCGACGGCACGAGCTCGAAGCCCGCAACGGCAAAGTGCCGATTGAGGGCAAATGCAGTTCGCAGACCGCGCTCGTGCATGACCTCGAACGCGATGGCGTCGGCGAGACTGAAGCCGTGCTCGGCGAAGGGACGGAGCCAGCGATCCACGGCCCGGTGTTCGAGGTCCCGCGTGGCCCAGACCACTTCGTGGAGGGGGTCCTGGTAGAGTCGATCGAGGAACTGCAGGGCTTTGGCCGCGTCGCGTCCCCCGCTCTTCCCCGTGAACAACGCATGCATCTCGGCGACCACCAGGGCCGTCGTGAGCAGAGCCGCCCGCGCCGCGATCAACTGGTGATACTGCCGCTCTGCACGAGCGTGATGCTGATCCCGCGGGCTCAAGGCCGCGAACCACGCCGAGGTGTCGAGGAAGACCGCGGGTCTCATTCCGGCTCGTCGTGCCGGTCGAGGTAGGCCTCTTCGAGGTAATCGTCGTGCCGCGCGGCCATGTCCGGAGGGAACTGGACCCCCTTCATCGATTCCATGAACTCGAGCATCGGACTCGGGCCGGCGCGCTCGGCGGCGAAGCTCTTCAGCCCGCGGCGCAGGATCTCCGCGCGGGAGAGGCCGGTCTCGCGGGCAAGGCGGTCCAAGAGGCCGCGCTCGTCCCGGTCGAGATAGACCTGGAGGGGCTCGCGGACTGAGCGGCGCTTCGCGGTGGGCTTCGACATATGCAGTTAGCGATGGTGGTGAATTAACACAAACTAATTCAAATTGGCTTGCGCCGCCAGCGTGCAGAGAAAAAAAGAGCGGCGGGGAAAACCCCGCCGCCCTGGTGCTGCTTCAGGCCGAGAGGCTTACCGGCAAACCGGCGCGCCTTCCGGATCCGTGGTCGCGGCGGGTGCCATCGGCGTAATCGCACCGACGTAAATGCCGCAGCTCTTCGTGGTATTGAGGTTCCTGACGCTCGCCGTCCACCCCGCCTGCGTGCCGGTCCCGATCTGCGGAGCGGTCAGGGTGTTGCCGGTCGTGGTGCAGAAAGCCACCGCGCCCGGGGTCGGCGGGTTGGTACAGGCAACGGTCGTGCTGTACTTCACCGAGTCGGCGAAATAGGCCTCTTCGGCGGTCACGAGGTTACGAAGGTCGGACTTCATCGAGGCGATATACGCCTTCTCCTTCGTGTTCGCGAACTTCGGGATCGCGATGGCGGCCAAGATGCCGATAATCACCACCACGATCAGCAGCTCGATTAGAGTGAAACCCTTGCGGTTCATCCAGTTACCTCCGGTTGAGTCAACATAGACGCTGAAACAGCACTACTTCTTATGTCCCGAGGACACATGCTGCTTTAGGGAGAAGCAAAGGCCGTGCCTTCTTGCGGTTTTGCGGCTTAAGGTGCGCAATAGCAGGATCTTATGCCGTACAAGCTGGCGGGATCTACGCCTCTGTTGCCTCCCAAAGTCTCGGTTTCTGCAAGGGCGTCATGCCGCTCGCAACGACGAAACCGTCCCACAGAGGAACGCGAGGTTGAAGCAGCAAAAGCAAAGAGCGACGGGGAAAACCCCGCCGCCCTGGTGCTGCTTTCACTCCGAGAGGCTTACCGGCAAACCGGCGCGCCTTCCGGATCGGTAGCCGCCGCGGGTGCCATCGGCGTAATCGCACCGACGTAAATGCCGCAGCTCTTCGTGGTATTGAGGTTCGTGATGCTCGCCGTCCACCCCGCCTGCGTGCCGGTCCCGATCTGCGGAGCGGTCAGGGTGTTGCCGGTCGTGGTGCAGAAAGCCACCGAGCCCGGGGTTGGCGGGTTCGTACAGGCAACCTGCGTGCTGTACTTGACCGAGTCGGCGAAATAGGCCTCTTCGGCGGTCACGAGGTTACGAAGGTCGGACTTCATCGAGGCGATGTACGCCTTCTCCTTCGTGTTCGCGAACTTCGGGATCGCGATGGCGGCCAGGATGCCGATAATCACCACCACGATCAGCAGCTCGATTAGAGTAAAACCCTTGCGGCTCATCCAATTACCCCCTGTAAGGATCATGATCGACGTCACCGAGACGACAAACGCCGCTCCAGGTGAAAGCAAGGGCCGTGCCTCACCGGGGAATTGTGCTTTAAGTCCCCGAAGGGCATGACCTTAAACACTCCGAGCTGGTGGGAAGCGCCTCGCCTGGCTCTCCGGAAGTCTCGGTTTCTGCAAGGGCGTCATGCCGCTCGCAATGCCAGAGCGTCCCCTATTCCACGCAAAGATCATCTCCGCCCCGGTCCTGGTAGACGTCCAAGCAGGGAGTCAGCCACCGCGCTATCGCCCCGTGCGCGCGCCACCATGGCTTCGAACCGGAAGTAGTACTCACAGTGGGCGCAGAGGAAGTTCAGCCGCGCCAGCATGGCGTCCGCGAGAGCCGGGCGACCGAGCATGAAGGCCGCGTCGGCGCCGGCCATGTAGAGCCAGGGGAGACCCGTGTAGATCCGCTGCGCGGCGTCGAACGCCTGGAGGGCCTTCTCCGGCTGGTGCATGTTGAGGTAGATGCCGACCATGCGCGCTGGGCCGTCGAACGAGTGTGGCGAATCCTCGAGGATGCTCAACACCACCGTTAACTCGTCCCGCCACACGGGGACGCGGGTCGCCGTGCGCACCCCACCGGCCGCGACCACGACGGCCAGCACCGCCGCGAAGCGGCGCGGCGCGAGCCGCTCGAGCCACGCGCCCGCCGCCAGCGCGAGACCCACCGACGGCAGATACAGGGTCCGCTCCGCCACGAGCACGCCCGCCGAGAACAGCAGGTTCGCTACCGGCGCGAGCGCGATCCCGATCCACCCGAGCCCGAACGCTTCCACGCGCCGTCCGCGACGCCACGCGAGCCAGAGCAGGGCGGCCCACACAGCGAAACAGCCGATCCCCAGCGCGAACCGCACATCGAGCGGGGAGGTGACAAGGGTCCGCTCGGCGGGCGAGTAGTCGGCGCGCAGCTTCAGCGGGAACACGAGCAGGCGGGCGAAATCGGCGAATGCGGCGATCGCCGTCACGCGCATCTGCCACGGCGGGGCACCGAGGAAGGCGGCGGCAATGGTGTAGCTGCCGGCGTACGGCCGAAGCACGATCCAGCGCACGACGGCGTACAGGGCTCCGACGGCGACCCAGCTCGCCACGTACAGCGCCATGCGGCGCCGCGAGGGGCGCGTCAGTCCCACCATCCAACCCCACGTCACGAGCCCTGCCACAACCGCCCCGTTCTCCTTGCTCAGCAAGGCGCACACCCCGGCCAGCAGGCTCCACCAGAGCCGGTCGTGCATCAGCGCCGCGTAGACGGAGAGGATCGCGAACAGCGCGGCCATCACCTCGGCCCGGCCCACGATGTTTGCCACTGCTTCCACATGCACCGGGTGGACCGCGAACGCGAGCCCCGCGGCGAGCGCCGCGCGCTGTCCACTCCAGCGCCGCGCCAGCGCCGCGACGGCGACGCTCGTCGCGGCGTGCCACAGCACGTTCACCCCGTGGAACCACCAGGCGTGCCGCACCAGCGAGTCCAGCGCATACGAAGCGATGGGGATCGGCCGATACATGCCGCCGCCCAGCTCGGCCGGCCAGTACGAGGACGCAAACGCCCGCCACCAAGCCCCTCGGGTCTGGAGCAAGGAATTCTGCAGCACGATCGGGATGTCATCGAACGCGAAGCGGTTCCACAGCGCGCCCAGGTAGACAATCACCGCGCACGCCGCGACGGCGAGATAGAGGCGTCGATCAGGGATTGGCACGTCGCACCTCGAACAGGGTTCGGCCGGGCCATCTGCGGACCGGCGACAGCAGCCCGGGATACGCCTGATTCATGCTCTCGACCTGCTGTAGCGCGCTCGGCCACCCTTCAGCCACGAGCAGGTACGTCACGCCCTGGCGCTCGAGGTAGGCGCGGTACACCGGCGGCGGGGGGCCGTACACATCGCGTGGCACGGTGCGCCGTCGCGTGTACAACCAGACAAGCGGATCGTAATCCGTGGCAATGACGGCGTCGCGCGGAAGGGAGTCGAGTGCGGGGAGCAGCATCGTGAAGTCATCAGAAGTGCGCCGCGCCGCGACGTCCCATAGCCGGCGGGCGAAGCCGTGCCACTCGTAGCGCCCGTAGCCGAACGCGAGGCCCGCCACCAGCACGGCCAGCGGAACCCGCAGCTTCGTGTAGCGCGACAGCTCCACTGCGCCCCGCGTCCACGCCAGCGCCAGCCACGGAAGGATCGCCCAGAGGAAGCGGTCGGGCGGCACGGGCCAACTCGCGAGAATCGCGAGGTAGGCGATGAGCGCAGGACCAACGCTGCTCCTTCGCACGAGACACCACACACCGTACAGCCCCACAGCCAGCGCCGGCACTCCCCAGAGGTAGTAGACGAGCCGGCTCGGCACCCAGCCCAGCGTCAGCACGCCGAACGGGCGTCCCAAATCGACCGTGGTGCCGCCCAGCACCGTGCTGCCCGCCGCGCGCAGGAACGCGAAGTACGAGCCGTAGTCCGGCCCGAGCAGCGGGTCGATTCGGGCTTCGTGAGTGAGCACCCACATTCCCCAACTCAGCGCAGCGACCGCGAGCGGCAGGGCCGCGAGCGCGGCTCGCCGCCTCAGCGCGACGCCGGCCTCACCCCGGCCCCGGCTGACAACCGAGACCAGCACTCCGATCCCGAGGGCGACGCCGATCGAGCGCACCAGCAGCGCGAGCGCGGCGGCGACCCCGGCGAGCAAGACGGCGACGGACGGGGAGAGGCGCGCGGGCGAAGGCGGACGGTCCGCGAGGATCACCGCGGTCGCGAACAGCAGGCCGAACAGGGGCTCGGAGAGCAGCACCGTGAGCACCGTGAGACAGGGGATGGCGAGTGCAGCCGCGGCCACCACGGCCGGTGCGAGCCAGGGCGGCGCACCAGCGCCGATGAGCTCCGTGCGTACGGCGTGCCAGGCGATCAAGCCGGAGGCTGCGGCGGCAAACGCGACGTTCAGGACCTTGGCGGCGAGCGCCGCCGCCGGCACGGAGAGGAGGCCGAACCACGGAGCAAGCACGAGCGGGTACAGCGGCGGAAAGTGCACCGCCGCGGGCGCACCCGGCAGATTCGGGTAGGCGTATCCCTGCCCGTGGGCGAGCGCCCAGCCGAGCCCTGCGTATACGCCGTCGTCGTAGAACACGCCGACGAGGTGGCGGTTCAGCGTGAGCGCGCCGCCGGCGAGCGCGACGAGCGCCACGGCGAGCCCCGCGCGTCCGGCGGCGGTCAGCGCCGGCGCCACTCCCCCGCCGGCGGGAAGATGTTGTAGCGCAGGATATGGAACAGTGCGGCTAATCCGTCTCGCCAGGTGATCTTCTTCCCTTCGGCGTAGGTGCGGCCGCTGTAGGAGATCGGCATTTCCCAGATGCGCGCGCCCGCCTGGGCGAGCCGCGCCGTCAGCTCGACCTCGAGTCCGAACCGGCTCGCCGTAAGCGGGAGGTGCTTCAGGAGGTCCGCGCGCACGAGCTTGTAGCACGTTTCCATGTCGGTGAGGTTCAAGTTCGTGAACATGTTCGATACTGTGGTGAGCGCACGGTTGCCCACGGAGTGCCAGAAGAACAGGACGCGGCGCGGCCCGCCCTGGAAGCGCGACCCGTACACCGCGTCCGCCCTGCCGGAGCGGATCGGCTCGAGCAGATGCGGCAGCTCGTTCGGGTCGTACTCCAGGTCGGCGTCCTGGGCTACAATCACGCGCCCGCTCGCGGCCGCGATACCGCTGCGGTACGCGGCGCCTTTGCCGCGATTCAGAGGATGATGCACTACCCGGTCCACGAGCCCGGCAGCGACCAGCCGGTCCAGGGCCGGGCCGGTCCCGTCGGTCGAGCCGTCATTCACCGCGATGATCTCGAGCGCGAGCGACACCTGGCGCACGCGCTGCACCACAGCCTCGATCGTCGCTGCCTCGTTGTACGCCGGCACGATGACCGACAGCTCGGGGACGGAGGGGGCTCCGCGCGCCGTCACGCGGGGACGCGACCGATCGCGATCAGCGACTGTCCGATGCGCCAGGGCAGGACCGCTTCCAACCGGAACAGCGGCACGAGCGCCTCGTACCACCGGAGCGCGCCCCCGGGGATGACGCGGCGGCGGAGCACGCGCCCCGCGAACCACCATCCCGGCACGCCCGCCAGGTTGAAGTACTCGAGATGACGCAGCTCGAAGCCCGCCGCGACGACCTTCGCCTTCAGCTCGGCCGGCACGTAGCGACGAAAGTGGCCGAGCGCCTCGTCCATCGTCCCGTACAGCGCCCGCAGCGCCGGGACGAGCAGCACCAGGTGCCCGCCCGGCTGGAGCAGCCGCCCCATCGCCTCGAGCGAGGCCCGGTCGTCCTCGATGTGCTCCAGCACATTCAGACACATGACGGTGTCGAGCCGCTGGCCGGCGAGGCTGCCGTCGACGGCGGGCAGCCGCAGCTCGGCTACGGTCACGGTCGGGTAGGCGGCGAAGCGCTCACGCAGGCGTCCCAGGTAGTACGGCTCGGTGTCGGTGAGGACGACGCGCTCACGGTCGACGAGAAATGCCGACATGTTGCCGATCCCGGCGCCGATCTCGAGCACGCGGCGGCCGATCCAACGCCGCAGACGCTTGAACATCCACCGGTTGAAGCGCGGAGCCGCGGCCATACGCTCCAGGGTCGCGGCGCCGACCCGGTCGCCCGGCTCAGCCGGTCGGATCACTCTCGTACCGGCTGAGCTTGCGATACAGCGTGGAGGGATCGATCCCGAGGACCTCCGCCGCGCGCGTCTTGTTGCCGCCTTCGCTTTGCAGCACCCAGGTGATGTAGGCCTGCTCGATGACGTCGAGGGTGGGATTCACGTGCGGCCGCTCCGCGAGCAGCGGCTCGGCCTTGTGCTCGGTGATCTTCACGGGCATCGCGGAGAGGCCGATCGTCTCGCCCTTGGTGAGGACACCCGCCCGCTCGAGGGCGTTCTCCAGCTCCCGCACGTTGCCCGGCCAGTCGTAGCGCATGATCGCCTCGAACGCCTCGGGCTCGAGCCGTTGGGGCGGCTCGCCGCGCTCCTGCCCGATCCGCTCGAGAAACGCCTTCACGAAGATCTCGATGTCGTCGCGGCGCTCCCGCAGCGGCGGCAGGTGAATGGCGATCACGTTCAGCCGGTAGTACAGGTCGGTGCGGAAGCGGCCGCGCTTGATGTCGTCCTCCAGGTCGCGGTTCGTCGCGGCGACGACCCGCACGTCCACCGCGATGGTCTCGGTCCCGCCGACGGGGATGGCTTCCCGCTCCTGGAGCACGCGGAGCAGCTTGACCTGCGTGGCAGGCGACATCTCTCCGATCTCGTCCAGAAAGAAGGTGCCCCCGCGCGCCGCGGCGAACAGCCCTTGCTTGTCCCGCACCGCGCCGGTGAACGACCCTTTCACGTGCCCGAACAGCTCCGATTCGAGCAGGCTTTCCGGCAGCGCCCCGCAGTTGATGGAGAGGAACGGGCCGTCCACCCGCGCCGACAGCTCGTGGATGTAGCGCGCCATCACTTCCTTGCCCGTGCCCGACTCGCCCTGGATCAGCACCGTGCTCTCGGTGGGCGCCACCTGCTCGGCCAGGCGCATGACCTCCTGAAAGGAGCGGGCTTTGCCCAGCGGCTTCACCAGGCCAGAGCGCTCGCGGCGGCGGATCTCCTGCTTGAGCTGCTTGTTCTCGGCCTTGAGGCGGCGCACTTCGGCCGCGCGCCGGCACAGAGCGACGATTTCGTCGTTGGAGAACGGCTTCTGGACGTAGTGGAACGCACCCTCGTTCACCGCCTGGATCGCGCTCTGCAGCGACGCCTGCGCGGTCATGAGGATCACGGGGGTCTCGGGGTCCTGCTCTTTCACGGCAGCCAGAATCTCGATCCCGCTCACGCCCGGCATCTTGATGTCGGTGAGCACGATGTCGGGGGCCGAAGCCTTGATGTGCTCCAGGCCAGCCTTGCCGCCCTGCGCGGTGACGACCTCGAACCCCTCGTTCTTGAGCAGGATGCGCAGGGTGTCGAGGATTCCCTGCTCGTCGTCGACGATGAGCAACGATGGCTGGGCGCTCATGCGGCCTCTTCTTTCCGTCGCGCGGCGGGGAAGTAGACGACGAACGTGGTCCCGCCCTCCGCGGCCGTGTCCACCAGCACCAGCCCGCGGTGCGCATCCACGGCGCGCTGCACGATCGCGAGCCCGAGGCCGGTGCCCCCGGTGCGACCGGTGACGAACGGCTCGAACAGGCGGGCCCGTACCGTCTCGGGGATTCCCGGGCCGTTGTCGCTCACACGCAGCGACACGGGGTCGTCGATCCCGGCGCCGCCCGGCAGCTCGCGCGGCGCGGCGCGGCCGGTGCGGACCGTCACCCGCGCGCCTGCGCCCGCCGCCTGGACGGCGTTCAGCACCAGGTTCGACACGACGCGGTGCAGCAGGTCCTCGTCCCCCTCCATCGGCGTCGTCTCCCCCTCGAGGATGATGCGCGCATCCTCGGGGCAGTCGGGGTGCTGGTGCACCACGCGGATCGCCGCCGCCGCCACGGCGTGCAGATCGACCGGCCGGCATTCCGTCACGCGCACGCGCGAGAAGTCAAGGAACTCGGACAACAGACGTGAGAGCCGGTCGCTCTCCCGCACGATCAATCCGGCGAGGAACTTGTCGTCGGGGTTGGTCCGCTTGACGCGGGCCAGCTGCTCCACCGACGAGCGGATGGAGGCGAGCGGGTTCTTGATCTCGTGCGCGAGGCTGGACGACAGCTCGGCGACGGCCTCCAGCCGCTCGGCACGCAGATGCAGCTCCTCCAGGCGCTTCGAGTCCGAGATGTCCGTGAAGATCGCCGTCACGCGCGGCGCCGCGTCGGGGCCCACCTCGAGCGTGGTCGTCGTCACTCCGATGAGAAACGTGCGGTCGGACCGCCGCACCGTGGCCTCGACGCGCATCGCCCGCACCCCGCGGCGGGCGGTGGCCGTCACGGCCGCCCAGAACTCCGGCGCAATGCGCGCGAACTCCGGCATGACCGGCCGCGAACGCCAGTCGCGCTCCCGAAAGCCCAGGATCTGCTCGGCGGCGGGGTTGCAGTACAGCAGCCGCCCGTCTCCGTCCACCGTCACCACGCCGGTCGGGATGTTGCGGAGCACGTCGGACGCTTCGAGCCGCACCTGTCGCAGCTCGCCCGCCAAGGCCTCCCGCTCCGCCCCCACCACCGACACGCGGCTCGAGAAGTAGGCCGTGACCACCGCCACCATGGCGAACACCGCCAGCTGAATGGCGATGTCCGGCGTCATGGTCGTAGGGTGGCCGAAGAACACGTCCGCGAAGTACACGATGCCGACCAGGAGGGTCACGAGCGCCGTACTGGTGGGCGGCATCAGCACCGCCGTCACGGCGATCAGGGGAACGTAGAGGGAGGTGAAGTCGCTCTGGGGGCCCCCTGTGATGTGCACCACTGTCGTGACCAGCGCTACATCGAAGAGCGCCTGGGCGTAGAGGAACGTGAGGCTCGGCGAGCGCCCGCGGACGTGTGTGTGCCAGTAGGACGCGATGTCGACGCCCAGCGTCGCCACGACGAGGAGCGATGTGACGAGCACGTCGAGCGGACCGGCGACGTTGAACCTGAGCGCCGCGCTGAGATAGATGGCCGCCGCGACGCACAGCCGCCCCACGTAGACAGATCGGAGCAGGCTTTGAGGAGTCGGAATCCCTGAGATCGTGGAACTGCCGCCGAGCCAGCGCACCTTACTCCTAAGAAAAAGCGAGATAACGGGTTAGCGCGCCGGCACGGGGCCGGCCTAGGGGGCGCAGGGCGTAAGTATTGGTGGTGCTGTGGCAAAATGCAAGAGCTTGTGCTCAGATACTCAGGCCGGCGACGCGGGACGCGGGGCCGGCGGGGCCGTGTATCCATCCTGCTTGTCGCGCCCCTCTGGTGCGGTACGCTTTTTCTTGCGCAGCCGGGTGTTGCCATACGTGCCGCGGTGGATCTTGCCACGCTTGGTGCGGAGGTCTCCCTTGCCCATAGCGACTCCCCTGGAAGTGAGTGAGTGAAGGATGCGCCAAAGGTAATTACATTCCGCCCCATATGAACTGTCATGCGTGTGGTGCGGCACTCGCCCCGACGGCGCGATTCTGCCACAAGTGCGGCGCGCCGGGCGCTGCCGCCCAGGCCGCCGGCTGGCGGGCTGGACTCCCCTGGGGCATCGCGGGAATGGCCCTGGGCGCTCTGCTCGCGGTGATCGCGTTGCGCGTGGGAAACCTCTCGGGAAGCGGGGGGGAAGCGTCCCCTCCCGGCTCCCCCGTCTCGCCTCCCGACATCTCCCAGATGTCCCCGGAAGAGCGGGCGACGCGGCTCTACAACCGGGTGATGTCCCTGCACGCCGCCGGCAAGACCGACAGCGCGGCGTTCTTCCTCCCCATGGCGCTCCAGGCATACGCCATGCTCCCCACGCTCGACATCGACGCCCGCTATCACGTGGGGGTGCTGGAGCTGGCGGGAGGAGACGCGGCGGGGGCGCTCGCGCAGGCCGATTCGATCCGGCGGCTCGCGCCCACGCATCTGTTCGACTTCATGCTGCGCGCCCGGGCGCTCGAAACCCAACGGAACGCCGCCGGCGCGAACCGGGCGTACCGCGACTTCCTGAAAAACGAGAAGGCGGAGCGCGCTCGCAGCAGGCCCGAATACGCCGAGCACGCGCAGAACCTCGACTCCTTCCACACCCAGGCGCTCGAAGCGACCAGCGCAAAGGGAAAAGCGGGTAGCTGAGACGCCAGCCCGCTTTTACCCTTCCCCCTTCCCTCTTCCCTCTTCCCTCGTTTACTGGACCGCGTTCACCATGTCGAAGATCGGCAGGTACATCGCCACCACCATGCCGCCCACGATCACGCCCAGCACCACGATCATGATGGGCTCCATGAGCGACAGCAGGGCACTCACCGCGGCGTCCACTTCCTCGTCATAGAAGTCGGCGATCTTGGAGAGCATCTCGTCCAGGCCGCCGGTCTGCTCACCGACGGCGATCATCGAGATGACCATCGGCGGGAACACCTTCGACTTCTTGAGCGGCCCGGCGATCGTCTCGCCCCCCGCGATCGAGGCGCGCGACTCCATCACGGCGTTGTGGATCACCATGTTACCGGCGGTGCGGGCGGTGATCTCGAGGCCGTCGAGGATCGACACGCCGGAGGAGATCAGGGTGCCGAGGGTGCGCGTGAAGCGCGACACGGCGGACTTGCGGAGCAGGTCGCCCAGGACCGGCATGTTGAGCAGGATGGTGTCGATCTGGAGCTTGCCGGGGACGGTCTTGTAGTAGCGGTTGATCCCCAGGACGATGGCGACCCCCACGCCGATGATCGCCCACCAGTAGTGCTTCAGGATGTTGCTCGCCCCGATGACGATGCGCGTGGGGAGCGGCAGCTCGAGGTTCACGGACGCGAACATGGCCTGGAACGTCGGGATCACGAAGATGAGCAGCACCGTGACGGCGATGCCGGCGACCGAGAAGATCACCGCCGGGTAGATCATGGCGCCCTTCACTTTACGGACGATGGCGTCGTTCTTCTCGAGGAACTGGGCGAGCCGCAGCAGGATGGTGTCGAGGATACCGCCGGCCTCACCCGCCGCCACCATGTTCACGTACAAGTCGCTGAATGCCTTGGGATGCTTGCGCAGCGCGTCGGCCAGCGTGTGGCCGCTCTCCACGTCGTACACGACCTGGCGCGTCACGTCTGCCAGGATCTTGTTCTCGGTCTGCTCGGCGAGGATGGTGAGCGCCTGCACGAGGGGCAACCCGGCGTTGATCATGGTCGCGAACTGGCGCGTCATGATCACGACGTCGCGCGTCTTGACGCCGCCGCCGAACTTGAAGCTGATCTTGAGCTGCTTGGGCGCGGGCCGCACCTGCACCACGACCATGCGGTTCTTGCGCAGGTGGGCGATGACGTCGTCGCGCGACGGGAGGTCGACCTCCCCCTGCTGCAGCTCCCCCTTCAGCGTGCGTGCGGTGTACTGGAAGACCGGCATGGCTCACTCCCCGCCCCGCGCCTAGCGGCGCGCGGCAACCTTGGGCTGACCGGCCTGCTGCCCGGCCTGCGGCATCGTTTCCCGCTCGTCCAGCGGCTGCTCGCCGATCATCCGCAGGAACTCGTTCGGATTCGAGGAGACGCGCAGGCACTCCTCCTTCGCGACCTCGCGGTTCATGTACAGCTGGTACAGGGCATCGGTGAGGGTCTGCATGCCGTACTTCTTGCCCGCCTGCATCGACGACTCGATCTGGTGCACCTTGTCGTCGCGGATGAGGGCCCGGATCGCGGGCGTGCACACCATGATCTCCGCCGCCATCACCCGGCCCCGCCCCTTGATCTTCTGGAGCAGGGTCTGCGTGACCACGCCCTCCAGCACGAACGCGAGCTGGGCGCGAATCTGGGACTGCTGGTGCGCCGGGAAGATGTCGATGATGCGGTTGATCGTCTCCGCCGCGGAGTTGGTGTGCAGGGTCGCGAACGCCAGGTGACCGGTCTCGGCGATGGTGAGCGCCGCCTGCGTCGTCTCGAGATCGCGCATTTCGCCCACCAGCACCACGTCGGGGTCCTGCCGCAGGGCGTACTTGAGGGCGGCCGCGAAGCTGTTGGTGTCGGTCCCGACTTCACGCTGGTTGACGATGCAGCTCTGGTGGCGGTGGATGAACTCGATCGGGTCTTCCACCGTGATAATGTGGCCCTTCAGCTCCTTGTTGATCTTGTCGACCATGGCCGCGAGGGTCGTGCTCTTCCCCGACCCCGTCGGGCCCGTCACGAGCACAAGGCCACGCGGCCGCTCGGCGAGCTTGGCCACCACGACCGGGAGGCCGAGATCGTCGAAGGTGCGCACGTTGAAGGGAATCTGGCGGATCACGAGCGACACGCAGCCGCGCTGCTTGAAACAGTTGCCGCGGAAGCGCGCCAGGTTCTGGATCCCGAACGAGAAGTCGAGCTCGTTCTCCGTCTCGAAGCGTTTCTTCTGGCTCTCGGTGAGGACCGAGTAGGCGAGCGACAGCGTGTCCTTGGGGGTCAGCACTTCCTCCGTGCCGGCGTTCCCGATGTCGCCGTCGACGCGCAGCTTGGGCCGCTCGCCCGCCACGATGTGCAGGTCCGACGCGTCCTTCTCGATCATTTCCTCGAGCAGCGCCCGCAGGTTCACCGTCATGCCGCCGTCTCCTTCACGACTTCGTCGAGTGTGGTGATGCCGCGCTTGACCTTCAACATGCCGTCCATCCGCAGCGTGAGCATGCCCTCCTTGACCGCCAGGTCGCGCAGCTCCTCCGTCGAGCCCCCCTTCAACACCATGCGGCGCAGCGGGCTCGTCATGGCCATGACCTCGTACAGCCCCTGCCGGCCCTTGTACCCGGTCTCGGCGCAGGTGTCGCAGCCCTGGCCCCTGAAGTACGTCGAATGCTTCGCCTCGGCGAGCGAAATGCCGAGCGCGTGCAGCTCCTCGTCCGAATACTTGTGCTCCACCTTGCACCCCGAGCAGATGCGCCGCACCAGCCGCTGCGCCACGATCAGGTTCACGGCGCTCGCCACGTTGAAGGGCTCGATCCCCATGTCGATCATGCGGGTGACCGTGGAGGGCGCGTCGTTGGTGTGCAGCGTCGACAGCACCAGGTGGCCCGTGAGCGCGGCCTTGATCGCGATCGACCCGGTCTCCATGTCCCGGATCTCCCCCACCATGATGATGTTCGGGTCCTGGCGCAGGAACGCCTTCAGCGCCGCCGCGAACGTCATCCCCACCTCGTTGCGCACCAGCACCTGGTTGATGCCCATGAGGTTGTACTCGACCGGATCCTCCGCGGTCAGGATATTCACCTCCATCGTGTTGATGCGGGACAGGGCCGAGTAGAGCGTCGTCGTCTTCCCCGACCCCGTCGGACCCGTCACCAACACCATGCCGTACGGGTTGAGGATCGCGCGCAGCAGGTGCTCTTCGGCCTTGGGCTCGAACCCGAACTTCGAGAGGTCGAGCGTCAGGTTGCCCTTGTCGAGAATGCGCAGCACGATCTTCTCGCCGTACAGCACCGGCAGGGTCGAGACGCGGAAGTCGATCACCCGCGCTCCCATCTTCAGCTTGATGCGGCCGTCCTGCGGCACCCGCCGCTCCGCGATGTTGAGCGACGCCATGATCTTGACGCGCGAGGTGAGCGCGGCACGCATCTTCACCGGAGGCTTCATGACCTCCAACAGTGTGCCGTCCACCCGGTAGCGCACCCGCATCTCGTGCTCGAACGGCTCGATGTGGATGTCCGAGGCCCCCCGCTTCACCGCGTCCGTCAGCAGCCCGTTGATCAGCTTCACGACGGGCGCGTCGTCCGCCAGGTCCTGCGCCTTGACGTCCTCGTCCTGCGACTCTGCCACCACCTCCAGATCTTCCGCCGCTTCGACGCTCTTCAGCAGAGTCTGGAGCTGGGCGTCCGACTGCTGGTAGTAGCGATCGATCGCGTTGCGGAGCGTGTACTCCCCGGCGATCACCGGGAACACGTCGCAGCGGGTGATGAACTTGATGTCCTCGATCGCCGTGACGTTGTTCGGATCGACGATGGCGATGGTGAGCGTCCGCCCCTCCCGCTTCAGCGGCAGGACGGTGTGCTTGATGGCGATGTCGGGGGGAAGCAGCTTCAGAATCTTGGGCTCGACCTCGAAACGGGACAGGTCCACCGCCGGCATTCGGTACTGCCGGGCCAGCATCTTGGTGACCTCGGTTTCCTCGATGAACCCGAGCTTCACCAGCGTATAGCCCAGCCGCATCCCCGAGTTTTTCTGCTCGAGGAGCGCCTTCCGAAGCTGGTCCTGGGTGATCAGGCCTTCACGGACGAGGATCTCACCCAGCTTGTCCGTGGTGGCCGCTGCGGTCGCCGTATGCAACTCGTTGAGATTGAACGACCTAAATTAGTTGCCGGCCAACCCAAGTCAAGGCGCGGGCGGGATTACCCCCGAAAATGTGACGAACTGACGCAGGGCCTCCAGCAGCCCGGGCCCGACGCCGGGAACGCTATCGAGACGCGCCAGACTGCCAATCGGACCGTGCGTCGCGCGCCAGGCGACGATACGCTGCGCGAGCGCGGGCCCGACACGTGGCAGACGCGTGATCTCAGTCACGTCGGCGCGGTCCAGATCCACGCGCTCTCCGGGCGCCAGGGGCCGCGCGAGCCGCGTCGCCGCCCGGGCGGTGGCCTGCAGGCCGCCGCGCGGTGGCGTGTCGATCGGAGCGAGCGCGACGTCACCCGGCGCCGCGGCGGCCGGGGCGAGCGCGTAGCGCACACCGGCGCCCGAGGCAGCGAGGAGAGACAGGAGCAGGGCTGCGCGGCGGTCGTCCATGCTGGCAAGCTAACGGTGCGCCAGCCGACGGGCGGCACCCGTTCTACGCCCGCAGTGCCGAAAGACTGCGGTAGCACGAATGCGGAACGCCGAATGCGGAACGCGGAACAGCAGGAGAAGGTTGGTTCCGCGATGTTGAGATTCGCGTTCGACGACCGCTCCATCGGTTCCGCGTGCCACGTTCGGCGTTCCGCGTTCCTAGCGCACCAGCGCCACTGCCACATCACCGACAATTTGTAGCGACCCCGCCGCCACGTATGCTTGACGCCCGGGAGGAAATACTGGCCGTACCCCAGGTCGCGCGCGGTACGCCACACACGCTCCACCACTTCGGGCGCCGCCGCCTGCGAGTTGCCCTCGTAGTAGATGTCGAGGTCCTTGTCCCCGACCATATCGAACAGCACCGCGTATAGCGGCGGATACCCGGGCGGCTGGTGGGCCGCGAAATAATGGGAGCCGATGAGCACATCGTTCGAGTCGGCGAAATCGCCGTAGTCCTCCCCATCCACGAACAGCAGGTCCACACCGACTCCCGCCGGGGGCCGGGCCTTGAGCGCGTCCGCCACGCCCAGCAGCACTGCGACGCCCGAGGCGCCATCGTTCGCGCCGGGCACAGGCAGGCGCCGGGCGGCTGAGTCGGCGCTCTGGTCGGCGTGGGGCCTGGTATCCCAATGCGCGAGGAACAGCACGCGCGTGGCCTCGGCCGGGCGGAAGCGCGCCAGGAAGTTCCGCAGCGCGAGCCGCTGGCCGCGGCGCGTGACGTGCGTGAACGCCTGCACCACGACGCTGTCGGCGGTGGCAGCGAGGCGGGTGCGGATCCAGTCCCCTGCCTTCTCGTGCGCTGGCGTGCCGGGGATGCGCGGCCCGAAGCCCATCTGCTGCTGCACGTACCCGAAGGCCTGCGTTCCATCGAAGTCGTGGCGGCGTGCCCCTCCCCCGCGCCCGGCCGGGCAGGCGAGCAGTGCCGCCGTCAACCCCATCGACAGGATCCGGCTCATCGGATTTGACCCACGCTCGTGGACATGTTGACGAACGCCGTGATCACGAGCTGCCCCGTTTTGTGGTTGAACTGCCGCTCGTCGTTCACCTGGTACGCCATCTGGAACCCCGCAGTGAGGGAGTGAGGCAGGTCGGTATCCAGCGTAAGCTGCGTCTGGGTCTGCCGGCTGTCCACGAACGGGATACACGTCGTCTGTCCCGCCGTCTGAAGGCACACGGCGTTCTGGATCGCGCTGTAGCGAGCGCTGGTGCGGATGAGGCCCCTCGCACGCACCAGCGCCGCGGGTGGTCGAAACGCGAACGACAGATTCGCGCTCGCCTGGCTCCGCGTGGTGCGAAACAGGTTGCCGGCGTTCAGGGCGTCGCTCGTGGTGCGCGAGAGGTCGTACGTGGTCGCCAGCCCTCCGAGCCAGGTGACGGTGACGGAGGGGCCGACGGTGCGCTCGGTGGTGTGCGCGCCGACTCCGGGGATCCCGCCACCCAGGAACGTCTGCTGGTTGGCGGTCTCGCGTCGCCGGTACAGAAACCGCGCCCTGATCATGTGGACCACGGCGCCCCCCGCTCCCTTGGGTGGGGTGATGCTCCAGCTCGCGGACCCGGACGGCCACTCGCGACTGCTCGTCTCGAGCGGAACCTGATCGCTGCCGCGCAGCACCCACGTCTCGCCGCGCGTCCGCTGGTAGTTCCCACTCACCCGCAGACCCAGGAATAGCTGCGCGCCGGCGGCCGCGTTCAACGTGAGGTTGTCGGCGGCCGACCCGGCGCGCAGCGTGCCCTGACGCCGGAAGGCATCGAACCCGCCCACGGCGAGCTGATACGCGAGGTCCGGCACGAATGGCGCACCGAAAAACGTTGAGCTGTGAACTCGCCCATAGGAGACGTCGAGAGTCGTGAGGCGGCCCACGAGGCGAGCTAGGCCAGAGCTGTCGCCGAACAGGCTCCTGCCGAGGCGCGCCGCGTCCACCTGGGTGCCGACGTCCATGCGGCGGGAGTTGCTGAACGCCGCCGGAATGTGGAACGCCCCGGCCGTGTCACCCACGTCGCGCACCGGGGCGGGGGCGTTCGGGTCCCGGCTGAGCGAAAAGAACGACGCCAGCGTGAGCCGTGGGCGGAGCCAGGGACCCACGCGAGGCGTCGCGCTCACGAACGTGTTCAACGAGCGCTGCGTTTCGAACCCCACGTTCTGCCCCAGCAGCGAGCGGCGCTCGGCCTGCGCGAGCCGGCCGAGGCTGGTCGAGTCCCCGTAATCGCGAAGGTCCCGCTGCGACGTGAGGTCCAGGCGCAGCTGCAGCCCGGTCAGGGGCAGGAAGTCCACTCCCCCCGAGTTGCGCCACAGCTTGCTCCGAAACCGCGCGGGGGAGAGCAGTGCATCGGAGTCGCGAGCGACCGGAACGGCGTAGGTGAAGCGGGAGCCGTCGTTCCCCGCGAGCCCCGAGCGGACCCGAAAGCTCGTCGGGCTCACGCGGAACCAGCCGAGCATCCGCTTGCCCGGGTTCAGAGCGTAGTCGAGGTTCGCGGCGTAGCTGGACGCCTGGGCGAGGGTGAGGTCGCTCCGGCCCGAGCCGTCCGTGTAGGAGCCGGTGAGCGACACGGGATCCACGAGGTAGCGCAGCAGGGTCGCTGTGGAGCGGCGCGCGTGCCGCAGCGCCAGGCCGTAGCTCGTCGTGGAGCTATGGGGCGTGCGCAGGCCCTGGAGCTCGCCCGCCTGGATGTCGGTGCCACCTAGGTAGAACGGGTCGGTCGCCGTCGTGGAGTGGCGCACCGAGAGCGGCATGGCCACGCCCCACGCCCGCGGCAGAAAGCGGTCGAGCTGCACGGTGGCGGCGACTCTGAGGGCGTCGTCGGTCAGGTAACTCGGGTCCGCCCCGAGCTGACGGAATTGGCCGTCCCTGCGGGACAGCGACAGCGAGACGTCCGCGACGTTCGCCGCGGTCAGCGTCACGTCCAAGGCCGCGGCGGTTCCCCCGTCCTGGACGACGTCGCTTAAGCGGATGTCGTCCACCCACAGCTCCGCGTCCGGCACGACCGTGTTCGCCTCCACGCGCCAGATCCCCGCAGCGACCTCCTGCACCGCGGCAAGATTGGGCGGGGCGGTGGCGGGATCGCGCACGTGGGCGATGTACGGCCCGTCGCACACGACGTAGGCGGAGTCGAACGGCACCAAGATCGAGTCGGGACACCCCGCGCCGACGCGCGGCGCGGCGCCCGAGAGCCACGCCAGCTCCACTTGCGCTCGCAACGCGAGCCAGCGGGAGAAGTCCGCGATCACCTCCGGGTCCCACGAGGCCGTGTGCGCCGGTACGTGATAGAGGTAGAAATTGTTCTGGTCCTTGCCGATCTTGATGTAGAACTCGAGGTCGCCTTCGTCCCACCCGGGGCCGTGACCGCGCGCCCACACGCGCAGCCGCCGGTACTTGAGAAAATTCTTGTCGCCTTCGGTCGTGAATCGCAGGTAGGCTTCGGCGCGCTGACCGCGCTCGAGCCCGCTCGCGAGCAGGCGGAGCGAGCGCTCGTTGATCTGGGTCGCCCCGAGCTGCAACCCTGCGTCCACGCGCGCGGCCTCGTCGATCACGCCTGGCGGCGACGTGTAGCCCAGGTCCTGGTTCTCCGTGCTCACGACCGACGCAGCCACCTGGCCCGTCCCCGTCCCCTGTTCGCCCGCCAGGCCGCGGATGGGCGTGTCCGCCCGCTTGACCCAGGTGGCCCCCACGAGCCGCACGCGCGACAGGCCGAAGAACACCTGCGGATCGGGCTGCCCGGGCGCCGCCGCGTGCGGCGCCACCACCGTGATCCGCACGCTCTGCACCTGTCGCGGCGAGGGAGTGCCCTGGAGCAGCGTGTCCGTACGAAAGGGAATGCGGTACAACCGCCATCCGGACGCGCCGTCGGGGTTGCCGAGGCTGTCCTTGACCGGGACCATGCCGCCGTCGCGCACGTAGTAACGGTCGTCGCCGACGGCGAACACGTAGCGCACGAAGCTCTCCGACCGCCGCACACCGGCCGCCGAATCGAGCTGGAAATCCCCGTCCAGGTCCTCCGTGTCGATGGCGCCGTTGTGGCGCCCGCAGCGGGACCGCAGGTCGCCGAATCCGTAGCGCGACACCTGCCCGTTCACGGTCGCGTTGCACAACGGCAGGGTATCAACGAGCGCGCCCCGCGTCGCATCCCAGATCCCGTCCACCAGGCGGTCGCTCAGGATCCCCTCGTCGTCGATGGCCGCGCTCCAGGAGTGGGTGAGGGGCTCGGCCTCTGTATCGAGGCGTCCGGCGCCCGCTCGCCGGTAGCCCGAGTACGTCGTGTCGCCCGAGGGCGAGGTCGTGAGGGTCTCGGGCACGAACGCGAGCGCGTCCTCGAACACCGATCCGAAGTCGAGCAGCAGCGCCGTGCCGGCGGCCTTGGCGGTGCGGTGGTTGTCCTCCCACACCCACAGCTCCAGGTATTCGATGCGCGACAAGTCGATCCCCGTGGACGAGAGCACCTGCGTGATCGAGCGCCAGCGCGGCCCGTCCTGGTGGGGGCGGACCCAGTTGGGCGCGCCGCTCTTCGCGTCGGCGAGTCCGAGCACCGTATCGGGTTTCATCATGATCCACAGCGCGGGCTCCGCCGACTGCGCCTGTCCGATGGTGCGGATGGTGGGATCGATCTGCTGCGCCAGAAACTGGACCGGGCTGCCGTCGCGATTGTAGGGCAGGCTCTGCCACGTGAGGAAGGCCGCGTTGCTCGTGTCGAACGCCGTACTCGCGAACCCGAACGACTCCGCCCCCCGCGCGGTCGTGGGGATGCTCCCCCAGTGCCAGCTGTTCTCGGCGAGTGAGAGGAAGCGCCCCGCATCCCCCTCGAAGTCCTCCACCGTGGCCTGCCCCAGCGGGTTGGGGCTGGGCTGGGAGCGCGCCAGCTCAGCAGACACATTGAGGAACGATGGGGCGTCGGTGTGAATCCCCGGCAGGACGTTCAACGCCCGCGTCACCCATTCCGGCTTGAAGTGCAGCTCGGTGCTCACGCCGCCGATGAAGCTCGACGCGGGCTCGAGGCCGAGCGGGGGGCGGGTGAAGGCGCTCTGCTGTTTCTGAAACAGGCCCGCGAAATTGATCTCGCCCCGCTCGCCCAGATCGTAGTGCGCCGCCAGGCCGTAGATGGACGTGGGTGCGACCGCGAAGGCGGCGCGCTCCTCGAACTGGGCGCGCACCTGCGTGGCGCCTCCCGTGAACAGCGAGTCCGGGTTCTTGAACGTGACGGTCCCGGAGGGATAGTCGATCGTGTAATCGACGTCGCGGGTCAGCAGCTGGCCGCTCACGTAGATCCGCTCGCTCCCGTCCCGGATCTGGAAGCTGTTGAGCGACAGACTGGCGCGGTCGGCGGACAGGGACGCGTTGGCGTGGACCTGGAGCGCGAACACGGAGGGCGGCCCTTGTGTCGCGAGCAGGGCCCGCGGCGTGCGGTACAGCGAGTCGTTGCGCTCGGCCGGCTGGAGCCTGGTCGAGTCCGCGAAGGGCGCCACGTGGGGGAAGACGATGAAGTAATCCCGTACGGGTGCACCCTGCTGGGGATCGCGCGCACGCGGGAACAGTCGGTTGTACTGGTCCAGCTGCGTCGGGTCCGCCGCGAGGGCGAGGCCGAGCAGCGCCAGGTACGTCTCCCCGCTGGCGGACCGCTCCCGCTGGTTCACCGTCAGGGTGAGCCGCACCGTTTCGCGCGTGATCTCGCTCCCGCCCACACGGTAGGCGCTGCGAATCTCGAAGCGAAACGACGGCGCCGCTCGGGTGGTCCCGGGCCGCGGGTCGTACACGAGTCGCAACGTGTCGATCACGGTCGGATCGGGATTCGCCTTCGCGGGGAAGGTGCCGATGCACTGCCCGGCGCCGCAGCTCGTCTGGCCCAGGGGTGCGTACGAGACGGCGAGATAGTCGTTCTGGTCCAGCCGGCTCGCGAGCACGAACCACGCGCCGCTCGGATCGACGTAATAGTCCTTCCCTTCCTGCAACACTTCCCATTGGAACGGGCCGGCCCGCTGGACCACGCAGTCGACAGGCACCACGGCCCCGACGCCGCACGCCACGGCGCGCACGCCGCCGATGTTCTGCTCCGCGACGGAGCTGGGCGAAACCGCTCGCAGCCGGTACACCCGCAGGCTCCCCACCCGGAGGTCGAGCGCCAGCACCGTGGGATCGACGTTGAGCACGTCCACCGCCGGATAGCCCGGGAGCCGCGCCGGGTCCACGGCGAAGAAGAACCGGCCGGCCTCGTAGTCGAGGTCGCGCGCCTGGCGGTCCACCGGCTGCGTCGTCGTTTCACCCACGGTATAGCTACGGTCCTGCACGATGTTGCCCTTCTGCTGGGCGTAGATCCCCCGCAGCTCGAGCGGTCCCACCTGGCCGACGGCCTGGAGCCCAAAGTTGTTCGCCGGAATGGCGGCTGTGATGAAGCGCGAGCGCGGCATCTGGAACGTCACGTTGCCCGCCTCCACGCGTCGCAACACCTCGTCCTGGAGGCCCTCGTACCACACCTGGAGGTTGTTGTTGGCGTCGAACTCGCGCTGGCTATCGAAGTCCACGTTCACGTGCAGCCGCTGCGCCACCGTGCCCCCGGTGCGGATCGAGTACTGCGGCGTGGGCGTGATGGTAGGGAAGCCGGGGTTGCATCCCGAGAGCGCCTGGAGCTGGTCCAGCGCCGTGCAGCGCAGGTTCTTGAAGCGGTCGGCCTTGAGCTCGAAACGCAGGTTGAGCTGCATGCCGAGCTCGGCGTAGGTTCCCAGCAGGCCCGGGATGCGCGGCGGCGCGGCGGCGAGCGCGGCGGCCGATTCCGCGGGCGCGCCAGCAGGCGGCGCGGCGGCGAACGCGCGCGCGACGAACCCTTGGGGGAGTGAGGCCCGCACCGCGTCGGCCCAGGCGGCCGCAACGAGCGCCGGCGACGTGCGGGGCGCGAGCCGCCCGCCGGGCTCGAGCGCCGCATTGCGCGGCGTCGCCAGCGGCGTGTAATGGAAGGAAGCGACGAATCGAGGCCCCGAGTCGGGCGCGGCTCGATCCTGCGCATAGGCCTGGGGTATGACGAGTGACAGAGCGAGAAAACCGGCCAGGGTGGGGCGCGGCATCCCTTGTACGGCTGAGGAGGTGCGAATATAATGGCGCGACCGACCGTGCGCATCCTCAGCCGTTACGTGCTGCGCCAGCACGTCGCCCCGCTCTTGTTCGCCCTCGCAGCGCTCACGTGCTTCCTCCTGATCCAGCAGGTCGCCAAGCAGCTCGGCAATCTCGTCGGGAAGGGTCTCCCCTGGAGCGTTATCGTCCAGGTGTTCGTGTTGTCCATCCCATTCATCGTCGCTACCACGCTGCCGATGGCTGTGCTGGTGGCGGTGCTGTATACGTTCACGCATCTCGCGGCGGACAACGAGATCACCGCGATGAAGGCCGGCGGAGTGAGCGTGGGGCGCCTGCTCGCGCCGGTGCTCGGCGGCGCAGCGGTGGTGGCGAGCCTCGCGTTCCTGTGGAACGACCAGGTGCTGCCCCGCGCCAATCACCGGCTGCGGATGCTGCTCGTGGACATCCAGCGCAAGAAGCCTTCCTTCAGTCTGCGGGAGCAAGTCATCAACGAGGTCGTGGCGGGCCAATTCTTCCTGCGCGCGGGCCGCATCGACCCAGCAACCAACCGGCTCAAAGATGTGACGATCTACGATCTGGAGGACGCCGAGCGCCGCCGCATTATCAGCGCCGACAGCGGGTGGATGGCTTATACCCCGGGCGGCCGCGACCTGTATCTCACGCTGCTCGACGGCGACACCCGTGCAGTGGACCGCACGCACCCGACCCAATTCAACCGCACCTTTTACCGTACCAACCGCATTCGCGTCCTGGGTGTCGGTAACACCCTGGAACGCACCGAGAACGACAACTACCGCTCCGACCGTGAGATGACGGTCTGCCAGATGCGGCAGATCGTCAGGCAGACCGAGCGCGAGATGGTGCAGGCGGAGCGCGACGAGCCCCTCGCGGTCGAGAGCGACCTGCGGCGCCTGGCCGGCCTCGCGCCGGCGCCGGTGTCCGGGTGGGGGGTGACACCGGACTCCACGCCCGTGGGTCTCTACTGCCGCCTACTGCATCACCTCGGCGGCTGGCTCACGCCTCCGGTGGCGGACGCAGCGACGCCGCGGCAGGCGCAACAGCGGCCCGTCCGCCCGCCGCCCGGCCGGCCGCCCCTGCCGCGCCCGACCATGATCCCAGCGATGCCGGGTCCCGCCGCGCGGGCCGGCGCGTCCTTGATCACGCCGGGTGCGACTTCGGCCGCGGAAGCGCATCGGCGCGGCGTGCTGGCCCGTCAGGCGTCCTTCCAGATCGAGATCTACAAGAAGTACGCGCTCGCGGCCGCCTGCATCGTCTTCGCGCTGCTCGGCGTTCCCGTCGCGATCCGTTTCCCGCGCGGCGGCATCGGCCTCGTGATCGGTCTGAGCATCGTGGTGTTCACGATCTACTACGTGGGGCTGATCGGCGGCGAGGAGCTGGGCGATCGCGGAGTGGTGTCGCCGTTCTTCGCCATGTGGGCCGCGAACGTGTTGTTCACGGCCGTCGGCGTGTTCGGACTCACGCTCGCGAGCCGCCCCGGCCACAGCGCGTCGGGAGGTGACTGGGCCGACGTGCGCGCGGCGCTGTTCGGGTGGATGCGGTGGCGGAGAGGGGGGGCGGCTCGCTGAAGACACTCGACCGCTACCTCCTGCGCGAGTGGATCCGCATTCTGCTGCTCGCGGAGGTCGGCTTTCCCCTCGTCGTGATCGTCATCGACGTCACCGACAAGCTCGGCAGCTACCTGGCGCGCGGGCTGACGGCCCGGAGCCTGGCCCTGTCGTACCTCTATTACCTCCCCGAGATCATGTTCCTCGTGCTCCCGGCCGCGGTGCTGTTCGCGACGGTGTTCACGGTCGGCCCGCTGGGGCGGCACTCGGAGCTCACCGCGGCCAAGGCGTCGGGTGTGTCGTTCCACCGCCTGGTGCGCCCCGTGTTCGCGGCGGCGGGGGCGGCCGTGCTGTTCGGGATCGTGATCGGGGACCTGGCCCCGGTGGGCACGCTGCGCCGGGGCGAGCTGCTCGGGGAGCGCCCGATCCACGCCACCAGCGTACGCTACAACTTCGTGTACCGCGCCGACCGCGGTTGGGTGTACGCCATCAGGACGCTCGACACGGGCGCGGGGCAGATGCAGGACGTGATCATGGAACGCGAAGGGCGCGGGCCCGAGTACCCGACGATCCAGGTCGCGGCGTCGCAGGCCAGCTACCGCGACAAAGCACCACGGCGCAGGTGGACGCTCTCCCGTGGGGCGGTACGCTATCTGCTCGGCGCATCGCAGGAGACGGCGTTCACATTCGACTCGCTCGTGATCCGCGACCTGAGGGAGCGCCCAGTGGACCTGCTCGCCGAGCCCAAGGCTCCGGAGGAGATGCGCTACGGCGAGTTGGGGCGCTACATCAACGCGCTCAGCCGGGGCGGCTCCGATACGAAGAAGCTGCGTGTGGAGCGCGCGCTCAAGCTCGCGGTGCCCTTCACGTGCCTTGTGGTGGCGATCTTCGGCGCCCCGCTCGCGATCTCGGGCCCGCGCGCGGGCACCGCCTGGGGCGTGGCGGTGAGCCTCGGCACGACGTTCGTGTTCCTGCTACTCGTGCAGCTCACCAAGGCGATCGGGGCCGGCGGCGTGCTGCCGCCCGTCCTCGCCGCCTGGATGCCGAACCTCGTGTTCGGGGGGGCGGCAGTATGGATGTTGCGCCGGGCGAGAACCTAGAAGGTGTAGCGCCCGCCCAGCTGGAACACCCAGCGGGACCCGATGCTGTTGATCTGCACCTGATCCTTCAGCGGAATGCTGAGGGTGTAGATGCCGCGATGATTCACGGCGTCATACCCGACCAGGCGAACAAGGTTGGGACTGTTCTCGAAGATGCCCGTCTGGCGGATCAGGCCCCAGCTCGAGTTGATGAAGTTCAGCACGTTGAGCATATCCGCCGTGATCTCAAGCGACTGCCCGTGCATGGTCGGGATCACCTTGCTGAGCCGCGCGTTGAGGATGTTTTGCCACGCATTGCTGCAGCCATTGCGCGGCAGGATATGGCCGCGGTTGCTCTGCAAGCAGGGCTCGTTACTGATGAAGGCGTCCAAGGTCGGGTAATCCGTGGGGTTCTGCAGCGTGATGTCCGATGCGCTCGACGGCACGTACACCGGGTCGTTGCTGCTCACCCCGTCCGCGTTGGCGTCGCCGTTCACCATGTAGGTGAACGGAGTGCCCGACACGCCGTTGTAGATGAGCGAAAACCGCGCGCCCAGCGGGGCGCTGATCGTGCCGCTCACCGTGACCTTGTGCGGCCGATTGAACACCGACGTCCTGAGATTGCGATTCTCGACGGTACCGTCCAGCACCGCGTTCGAGAAATTGGAGCCCGTGATATCCGACGTCATTGAAATGACGTCGAGCGCGTGCGAGTACGTGTACGCCGCGCTGAACTCGATCCCATTGCTCAACCGCTTCTGGAGCTGGAACGTGAGGGACGTGGAGTGGTCCTCGCTCACGTTGCGGTTCTCGATCACATCGTTCGCCAGGCTCGTGACGCG
>WNGP01000104.1_pt1 | contig 54790 bp, 51 predicted proteins | sample 5407671 | NCBI WGS metagenome assembly WNGP01 (sample SAMN13153381, study PRJNA577476) | soil metagenome | isolation source: 40 cm soil or saprolite under Garry oak tree replicate 2 | place: USA:California | collected 2016-06-15 | reverse complement strand
CAACAACCGGTACGTGGCCCACACCAGCGTGCAAAACCCTTGAGGCACGTCCGCACACCACGGCGGCGTTCCATGACGTTGCGAGAGACGGCGAGGCAGTTGCGAGCCTTCGCGCGCTGACCGGGCGCGATCCGGTGGGATGCGTCGGCGGGAGCGCCCGACCGACAAAGCTGATCACCCCAGTGGGCTTCGCCGAGTCAAGCGCGGCCACTTTGCCGTTGCTCCCCTACAAAACAACGGCCCCGCATGTACGGGGCCGCTTCCTAAGTCCTGCGCGTCTACCAGTTCCGCCACGGTCGCGTCATTGCCGGGCTTGAACTTAGCTCCATGACGGCCGGGGCGGGAATAGCGGCGCCCGACGAGCGCGGTCCCGACCGGCGTGCTTCAGGCTGGTACGCCGCTTGCAGTCGAGCAATTCATTAGGCAAGATCATACATCAAGGGCCGTCGCCCTAGCGACGGGGAGGCTGCTGGAATGAGACGCGACGGGTTTACCCTCATCGAGCTGCTAATCGTAATGGCGCTGATCGGGCTCCTCGCCACGATCGCGATTCCCAAGCTTACTAATACGAAGGAGCGGGCCCAGCTCGCCGCGATGAAGTCCGATTTGCGCAATCTCGTGACGATGGAAGAGAACTTCCTCGCGGAGAACCAGAAGTACACGAACGACCTCGGCATCGCCTACCACGTGTCGCCCGGCAATCGGGCGCCGGCGATCACGCTGACGACCGATGGCTGGACCGCCTCGATCACCAGCTCCAACACGACGCAGCAGTGCGCCGTGTTCGTCGGGTCCACGTCGCTGGCGCCCGCGACGCGCGAGGGCGCGCCGGCGTGCGAGAAGGGCGCGGGGAGCGCCACGCCGCTCCCCTAGCCTAGCGGTCCGGTCGCGACGGCCGCATCCGCGGCGGCTTCCCCCGATACGTGCTGCGGTGTCCCCGGCGGTCTTCCCGGCGGAAGCGACGCGCCTTCCCGGCCGACCCGAACACCTGCGTCCACCGCCCGTTCTTGAAGACGCTCATGTAGCCCCCCGGGAGGATCTGGAACGGCCGCTTCACTTTCCTGGCGTAATCGAACTGCGCCGAGTTGGGTTTACGGAATCCCTCGAACCAGGCGGGGTAGACGAAGTCGCTCATGGCCACGCCGCGGATGGTGAATTCCACCTCCTCGACCGCGTCGGCGGTTTCGTACGCGTAAAACACGGTGCCGGGGCCCGTGGCGCACAGGTTGATCGCGGGATCGACCAGCATCTCGGCGAGCTCGTGACACGCCGTAACGCTCACCTTCTGGCCCACCGCGCGGGTGCTCTTCACGAACACCTTCGAGAGCGGCAGGCCGTCGGGCGTGAGGTCGTGGTAACCGAGCGCGTTGGCGACGTCGGCGTCGTCCAGGAACGCCATCGCCCACGCGCCTTTGCGGAAGGTGGTCGTCTTCACGAGCTTCGCGGGTGTGCCCCAGACGGGCACGAAGTAGTCGTCTACGAACGTCTGCAGCGCCGCGATCAATCGGTCGAAGTCCACCCCCAGGCTGGTGCTGGCCTTGTTGAAGCAGGCGATGGTGGGGATCTGGCCGTGATCGAATGCGGCGGCGATGAAGCGGGCTCGCGCGGCTCTCATCATGGGCTCCTTGTGTGACGCCGGTGTATTATGGCACTCACGTTCTTGGGAGCCAGTCTATGACCACCCCGTGCCGCGCGCTCGGCGCCGCCACCTTACTCGCGTCGCTCGTCGCCCCACTCGCCGCCCAGGAGGCCGCCGAGATCTGCAAGTCGATCGGCCACGTAACCGTCGGCCAGTGGGCCTCCTACGAAGCGACGGGAAGTAAAGGAGGTGGGAAGGTACGGTTCGCGATCGTCGGCACAGAGCGGCGGGGCGACACCACCCTCTACTGGTTCGAGATCAGCGGCGCCGGGACGGGCCAGAGTGGAGTCGTCCAGATTCTCGTTCCCGGCTTCGACGCGGACGTATCGGGGATCCGTGGCATGATCGTGAAGACGCAAGGTCAACCCGCGATGCGGATGCCCGAGCAGATGGCGGCGATGATGGGCCAACAAACCGGTCAGAATACGCCCGTGCTCGACATCGGCCGGCGCTGCGGCCACGCCAAGGTGGTCGGGTGGGAAACGGTGCAGACCCCCGGCGGTGAGACCCGCGCGCTGCACCTGCAAGACGCCGATGGGGAGGCATGGCTGGCGCGCGACGTTCCGTTCGGCATCGTGAAGGCCAGCGGGAAAAACGGCGAGCTGCTGCTGACGGGCAAGGGAACGGACGCGAAATCCTCCATTACCGAGAAGCCGCTGGACATGCCGGGGATGATGCTGCCGAAGCCGTAGCCACCGCCCCCTTGCGGGGCGCGCGGTTCACGTGCTACGTGGGTGCCTTCGTCGCCCCCTCGGAGGTTTCCCGTGCTCGCCCGCATCACCGTGCTCGTCGCCCTTGGCGCCACCCTCTCGCCCGCACGCCCCGCGCGGGCTCAAGCCGCCCCGTACGACTCGACGGTATTCGCCGCCTTGAAGTGGCGCGAGATCGGCATCTTCCGCGGTGGCCGTTCGGTGGCGGTCGCCGGCTCGGCGGCGCGGCCCAACGAATACTGGATGGGGACCACGGGCGGCGGCGTCTTCAAGACGACGGACGGCGGCAACACCTGGCTGCCGGCGGCGGACAAGTACTTCGGCGGCACGATCGGGGCGTTCGGCGTGAGCGAGTCGAACCCCGACGTCGTGTACGTCGGCACGGGCGAGTACCCCATCCGCGGCAACGTCTCCCACGGCGACGGCGTCTGGAAGACGAGCGACGGCGGGAAGACGTGGAAGCTCGTCGGGCTCGCCGAGACGCAGCAGATCTCCCGCGTCCGCGTGCATCCTACCAACCCGGACGTCGTGTGGGTGGGCGCCCAGGGGCACGCGTTCGGCCCCAACTCCGAGCGCGGGGTCTACAAGACGACCGACGGCGGCGCGACGTGGCGCCGGGTGCTGTTCCGGAACGACTCGGCCGGGATCTCCGATCTCGTGCTCGATCCGTCGAACCCCGACGTGCTGTACGCGGCGTTCTGGCAGGCGCAGCGCAAGCCGTGGCAGCTGCTCTCGGGAGGCGCGGGCGGCGGCATCTTCAAGTCGTCGGACGGCGGTGAGAACTGGACGGAGCTCACGCACAACCCCGGCCTGCCGGTTGGGCTGCTCGGCAACATCGGGCTGGCCGTCTCGCCCGCGAAGCCGGGGCGCCTCTGGGCCCTGATCGAGGCCGACTCGGGCGGCGTGTACCGCTCGGACGACGGCGGCGGCACGTGGCGGTACGTCAACGGCGAGCGCAAGCTGCGGCAGCGCCCGTGGTACTACTCGCGCATCTTCGCGGACCCCAAGGACTCGAACACGGTGTACGCCCTCAACGTCCTCGCCTACAAGTCGACCGACGGCGGGGCGACGTTCCGGCACCTGCCCGACCCGCACGGGGACAACCACGACATGTGGATCGCGGCCAACGATCCGCAGCGCATGATCGAGGGGAACGACGGCGGCGCCAACGTGTCGACCAACGGCGGCAAGACCTGGACGGACCAGGACTACGCCACCGCCCAGTTCTACCACGTCACGACGACCAACCACTTTCCCTATCGGGTGTGCGGCGCCCAGCAGGACAACTCCGGCGTGTGCGGGCCGAGCCGCTGGCCCGGCGGGATCGATCGCGCGCAGTGGTACGACGTGGCGGGCGAGTCGGGTCACATCCAGGCCCGGCCTGACGACCCCGACATCACCTACGGCGGCGACAACTCCGGCTTTCTGGCGCGGCTGGACCACAAGACCGGCTTGTGGCGTTCCATCGATCCCTGGCCCGACAGTCCCGACGGGCACCCGGCGGGGGAAGGGAAGTACCGCTTCCAGTGGACCGCGCCGCTCTTGATCTCGCCGCACGACCCGCGGGTGTTGTACATCGGCGGCAACGCGCTGCTCAAGTCGGTGAACGAAGGGCAGAGCTGGACCCCGATCTCGCCCGACCTCACGCGGCACGATCCCGCGACGCTCGGCGTCTCGGGCGGGCCGATCACGAGCGACCAGACGACGGCCGAGTACTACGCCACGATCTTTGCGCTGGCGGAGTCGCCGTTACGGAAAGGAGTGCTCTGGGCCGGGTCGGACGACGGGTTGGTGCACGTCACGCGCGACGGGGGCAAGACCTGGACGGACGTGACGCCGCGCGATGTCGCGCCGTTCACCCGGGTGTCGATCATCGAGGCGGGGCACTTCGCGCCCGGAACGGCCTACCTCGCGGCGAACCGCTACCAGCTGGACGACATGGCGCCCTACATCTATCGGACGACCGATTACGGACACAGCTGGACCAAGATCGTGAGGGGGATTCCCGCCACCGAGTTCGTGCGCGTGGTCCGCGAAGACCCGGTGCGCCGCGCTCTGCTCTACGCCGGCACCGAGCGGGGGGTGTGGGTGTCGTTCGACGACGGGGCGAACTGGCAGTCCCTGCGCACCAACCTCCCGATTGTGCCGGTGCACGATCTGGCCGTCAAGGAGGGCGACCTCGTCGCGGCCACGCATGGACGCTCGTTTTGGATTCTGGATGACATCGCCCCGCTGCGGCAGCTGGCGCGCGCGATTCCGCGGGAAAGCGTGCATCTCTTCAAGCCGCGCGACGCCTACCGCGTGGATTGGGGGGGCGGGTTCGGCGGCGGCGGGCCGGAGGCGCACCCGGTGGGGAAGAACCCGCCGAGCGGCGCGATGATCTATTACTGGCTCAAGAGCAAGAACCAGGAGGTCAAGCTCGACATCCTCGACGGGGGCGGCCGGCTGATCCGGAGCTTCACGAGCCGGCAGGATTCGCTCACGGCGGCGGACAGCGCCCGTGGCGACAGCGTGAAGCATCAACGCACCGACAGCTTGAAGCAGGCCGGCGTCACCGACAGCGTGAAGATCGACAGCATTCTCGCCGCCGACACGCTCAAGGACGAGGACAAGCCGTGGCCGCACCGGCCCCCCGCGGCGCCGCGCGTGGCGAACAAGGCGGGCCTGAACATGTTCGCGTGGAACATGCGCTACCCCGACGCAGTCGCGTTCTGGGGCATGGTGGGCGTCGGGACCGACGGGCCGATGGCGCTGCCGGGCGTGTACCAGGTGCGCCTGCGCGCCGGCGGCCGGACCGCGACCGAGCGGTTCGCGCTCAAGCTCGATCCCCGCGCCAAGGTGACCCCGGTCGCGCTGCGCGCGCAGTTCGCCTTCCTGCAACGACTGCGCGACACCGTCAACGCGGTCACCACCGCCGTGATCACGATCCGCAACGTGCGCGCCCAGCTCGAGGATCGGCTGCGCGGCGCGCCGCCGTCGGACACGGCGCGTCTGGGCGCGCTCGCCCGGGGGCTGAGCGACCGGCTGAGCGCGATCGAAGGCGAGGTGTACCAGGTCCGCAACCGCTCGTTCCAGGACCCGCTGAACTTTCCCCCGAAGCTCGTGGAGCGCATCAGCGGGCTGGGCTTCATCGCGGGGGGGATCGACGCCGCCCCGACTGCGCAAGCGGAAGCCGTGTTCCGGATGTTCGCGCCCGAGATCGAGCGGCAGCTGCTGGCGCTCAAGGAGGTGCTGACGCGCGATCTCCGGGCGGTGAACGCGGCGTTTCGAGGAGCGGGCGCCGCGAGCATCGTGCCGAAGGCCGCCGAGCTGCGGCGGCCCGAGCCGCGGGAGGTGCCGCTGGTTCGTTGACGGCCGGCTGGGCGCGTGCTAGCGTCCCGGTGCATCGTTCGTGACCGACACCGAGGGCTCTCGACGCCGTGCCGCGATACCGACTCTGGCTGCTCACCGTCGCGCTGTGGGTTGCAGGCTGCGGCGGCCCGTTCCCGCAAACCACACTCGAGCCCCGGTCGGATTTCGGCTCGGCGATCGACCAGCTCTTCACCGGGATCTTCTGGTGGGCGGCCGGCGTGTTCCTCGTCGTCGAGACCCTGCTGGTCGTCACCCTGATCCGCTTCCGCCACCGCGAGGGGCGCCCCGCGCCTCAGCCGACGCACGGCCACACGCTGATGGAAATCGCCTGGACCCTCGCCCCCGCGGCGATCCTCGTCTTCGTGGCCGTGCCGACGGTGCGTACGATCTTCACGACGTCGGGGGAGGCGCCGGCCGACGCGCTCAAGGTCGACGTGATCGGCCACCAGTGGTGGTGGGAATTCCGCTACCCGGAGCTCGGGCTCGTCACGGCCAACGAGCTGCACGTCCCCATCGGCCGGGCGGTGCAGCTGTCCCTCGGCTCGGCCGACGTGATCCACGCGTTCTGGGCGCCGCCGCTGGGCGGCAAACGGGACGCCATCCCCGGCCACGTGAACCGGATCGCGTTTCGCGCCGATCGGCTTGGCGTCTACACGGGTCAATGCGCCGAGTTCTGCGGCGCCTCCCATGCCAACATGCGGCTCCGCGTCGTCGTCGACTCGGACTCCGGGTTCGGGCGCTGGGCGACCGTGCAGCTGGCGGGGCCGGCCGCGCCGGCTGCGGGGGGCCTCGCCGAGCGCGGTAAGGCGATCTTCGCGCGCAGCGCCTGTCTCGGCTGCCACACCATCCAGGGCGTCTCGCCGGGAGTCATCGGGCCGAACCTCACGCACGTCGGCGGCCGGACGACGATCGCGAGCGGGCTCTTCCCCAATGACTCGGCGCACCTGGCGAGCTGGATCGCCGACGCGCCGGCGCTGAAGCCCGGCTCGCTCATGACGCGCATGAAGCCGCCGCTCTCGGACGCCGACATCGCGGCCCTCGTGGCCTATCTCGCGAGCCTGCAATGAGCGACGCCCGCGGGGGGGGCCTCACGAGCTGGCTCACGACCACCGATCACAAGCGGATCGGGTTGTTGTACTTCTGGACGGCCCTCGGTTTCTTCCTGATCGGCGGGATCGAGGCGCTGTTCATCCGGGTGCAGCTGGCCCAGCCGAACGGCCAGGTGGTGAGCGCCGAGACGTACAACCAGCTGTTCACCATGCACGGGACGACGATGATCTTTCTCGCGCTGATGCCACTGGGCGCGAGCTTCTTCAATTACATGGTGCCGCTCCAGATCGGTGCGCGCGACGTGGCGTTCCCGCGGCTCAATGCCTTCAGCTACTGGGTGTTCCTGTTCGGCGGGTTGCTGCTCAACGCCAGCTGGTTCGCGGGACCCCTGTTCCACGCCGGCATGCTGAACGTCGCCCCCAACGGCGGCTGGTTCGGCTACGCCAACCTGACGGAGCGCCAGTACTCGCCGGGACCGAACATCGACTTCTGGGTGCTGGGCCTGCAGATCCTCGGGATCTCGTCGCTCGCCGCGGGATTCAATTTCATCGTCACCATCCTGAACATGCGCGCGCCCGGGATGAAGATGATGCGCCTCCCGACGTTCACCTGGATGACCCTCGTCACGCAGTTCCTGATCATCACGGCGTTTCCGGTGATCACGGTCGGGCTCGCGTTCCTGATGTTCGACCGCTTCTTCGGCACGCACTTCTACGTGCGCGAGGCCGGCGCCACGCCGCTCTTGTGGCAGCACTTGTTCTGGCTGTTCGGCCACCCGGAGGTGTACATCCTCATCCTGCCGGCCATGGGGGTGGTCTCGGACGTGTTGCCCACGTTCGCGCGCAAGCCGCTGTTCGGCTACACGGTGGTCGTGTACTCGGGCGTCCTGATCGGCCTCATGAGCTGGGGCGTGTGGAGCCACCACATGTTCGCGGTCGGCCTCGGTCCGATCGCCGACTCGGTGTTCGCCGCGACCACCATGTTGATCGCCGTGCCGACCGGCGTGAAGATCTTCAACTGGATCGCGACGCTGTGGGGCGGCGACATCCGCGGCACCACCGCGCTGCACTTCGCGGTCGGATTCATCGCGATGTTCATCATCGGCGGCCTCTCGGGGGTCACCCACGCATCCCCGCCCGCGGACCTGCAACAGACGGACACCTACTATGTGGTGGCGCACATCCACTACGTCTTCTTCGGCGGCACGATCTTCGGCCTGTTCGCAGGGATCTACTACTGGTGGCCCAAGATGTCGGGCCGGCTGCTGGACGAGCGGCTCGGCAAGATCCACTTCTGGCTGCAATTCATCGGGATGAATCTCGCGTTCTTCCCGATGCATCTGATCGGCCTGCTGGGCATGCCGCGCCGCGTCTACACGTACGCGCCGGAGCTCGGCGTGAGCGCGCTCAATCTGGTCTCGACGATCGGCGCGTTCCTGATCGCGCTGTCGATCCTGATCTTCCTCGTCAACCTGTGGCGCAGCCGCACGTACGGCCAGCCGGCTCCGAACGATCCGTGGGGCGGGGCCACGCTCGAGTGGAGCGTCTCGTCGCCCCCGCCGGTCTATAACTTTTCGGTGATCCCGACCGTCGCGAGTCGCCTGCCGCGCTGGACCACCGAGCGTCACGGACCGATGCAGGACCCGCCCGCCACCCCGCCCGAGCCGATCCACGTGCCGGGGGGATCGTGGTGGCCCATGGTCGCGGCGTTCGCCCTGCCGGTCCTGGCGCTGGCGCCGCTCACGCAGACGCTATGGATCGCGTTCGCCGGTGTGGCGCTCCTGGTCGCCGGTGTGTACGGCTGGGCGTTCGAGCCCTTCGAGGTGTAATGAGCGCCCATACCAGCATGGGGCTCGACAACCGCAAGATGGCGTTCTGGGCCTTCATCGGCTCGGAGTGCTTGTTGTTCGGATCGCTCATCTCGACCTATCTCGTCTACAAAGGCAAGAGCATCGTGGGGCCGTATCCCCCCGAGATTCTCAACATTCCCTTCACGTCGGTCAGCACCTTCGACCTGCTGATGTCGAGCCTGATGATGGTGCTGGCGCTCGCCGCCGTGCAGCGCGGCGACCTGAAGTGGGGAAAGATCTGGCTGTTTTCGACGGCGCTGCTCGGGCTCGTGTTCCTGGGCGGACAGGTAATCGAATTCACCGACTTCGTCCACAAAGGCCTGACGATCGGGACGAATCTGTTCGGCTGCACCTTCTTCGTCCTGACGGGAACACACGGCGCGCACGTGACGGTGGGCGTGCTGTGGCTCCTCACGCTGTGGGTCCGTGCGCTGCAAGGAAAACTGGGACGCGCCAATGCGGTGACGGTCGAGATCACGGGACTGTACTGGCATTTCGTGGACGTGGTGTGGATCGTGATCTTCACCGTGGTCTACCTGATCCAATGAGCGCAGAGCACGGCGAGACCGGGCGGCACGCGCACCCGACGGTGGGGGTGTATCTGCGCGTGGCGGCGGCGCTGGTGATTCTCACCGTGCTCGAGGTGGGGGTGTTCTACGTCCCTGCGTTCCGCGTCGTGCTGGTGCCGGTCTTGCTGGTGCTGTCGGCGGCGAAGTTCACCTTGGTGGTCATGTTCTACATGCACCTGAAGGACGACAACAAGTTCTTCACCTTCTTGTTCGGCGCCCCGCTGGTGATCGCGGTCGGAGTCATGGTGGCCTTGCTATTCTTGTTCCTCGGAGCCCTGACGCTGCGGGGGGCCGCCGGAGCGGGATGATCACGCCGCCCCCGTGGCAGCGCTGGGACTGGCATCCCAGCGTGGTGATCGGGCTCGCCCTGCTGGGCGGGCTCTACGTGTATTTAGGAGGGCTGGCGGCCCCGCGCCGGCGGGTGACGGCGTTCGGTGCCTCCCTGGTGGTGCTCGGCGTGGCGCTCAACGGCCCGCTGCACAACCTCTCCGACGGCTACCTCTTCAGCGCGCACATGGTGCAGCACCTGGCCCTGACCCTCGTGTTTCCACCGCTGCTGTTGTACGGAACGCCGGCCTGGGTGGTCCGGCCGCTGCTCGGCCCCGCGTGGGTGCTCCGGTCGGCCCGTCGCGCCACGCGCCCGCTCGCGGCGGGCGCGCTCTTCTCGGCGCCGATCACCTTGTGGCACGTGCCGCAGTTCTATGAGTCGGCCCTCGAGCACCACCCGCTCCACATCGTGCAGCATCTCGTCTTCATCGCCACGGCGGTGATCATGTGGTGGCCGATCCTGTCGCCCGTCCCCGAGCTGCCGCGGGCCAGTTATCCCACGCAGCTCATCTATCTGTTCGCACTGGGGCTGCCGATGTCGCTCGCGGGAGCGCTCATCACGCTCTCGGAGCAGGTGCTGTACCCGTTCTACGCCGGGGCGCCGCGCGTGTGGGGCCTTGCCCCGCTCGCCGACCAGCAGCTGGGCGGCCTGCTGATGTGGGTCGTGGGGACGATCTACCTGTGGGTGGCGGCGAGCGTGGTGTGGTTCCGCTGGAGCGCGCGGGAAGAATCAGGTGACGTGGAGCGGGCGGTGCCGCTGGAGGCTTATGGGAACGCTATTCGCCCTCGTCGGTCTCCCCGAGCGGGTGTAGCCTGAGCGTTTCAGCGATCTTGGGATGCTGACGCCACAGGTAGAATCCCATGCCGTACGCCGCGATGGCGTTGCCGATGGCGACGTTCCACCAGGTGAGCGCGCCGAGCAGCGGCTGCGCCAGCACCGCGAGCATGATGTAAAACCCGAATTCGAACACCGCGAAGGTGACGACGATGAGATACAAGGTGGGTGGGGCGACCTCGACTTCGGCGGCGAGCGCGGCCGCCACGGTGCCCGCGATGATGAAGGCGCACACGTGGATCATGGTGTAGGGGACCACGCGGGAGAAGGCGATCACGACCTTGCTCGGGTCGTGTTCCTGGAAGAAGACAGCCGAGCCGAGCATGGCGGGCGTGAAGAACGGTCGCCCCGCGATCACGTCGACGATCAGGAACCAGAGCGCGACGGCCCCGGCACCGATGAGCCCCGCGATGAACCCCTCACGCAGGATCCGCGTCAGCTGCATGCTCGCTCCCGGGATGGGTCTCCGGGTGCAATATAGCGCGACCGGAAGGGGCAGCTAGATTGGGGCGACTTGGACCACGCGAGATGCCCATGCTCCGCCTCGCCCGCCCCGTCATCTACCCGCTGGCGCTGCTCGTCGGCTCGCTGCTCGTGGTGGCGGCGGGGCTGGCGCATCCCGATCTCGCCGGAGACGGCGCCGCCCAGCTCGGCGCGATCGCCCGCTCGGAGGCGTGGCGGGCGGTCCACTGGGCGTTCCTCTTCGGGTTCGCGCTCACCCTCACGGGGCTCGTCGGCGTCGTCGCAATGCACCTCGGCACTCCAGGCGAGGGGGCGGCCCGCGCGGCCGTGCTCGTGGCGACCTTCGCGTACGGCGCGTGGGCCGTGGTGGTCACCTTCATGGTCGGCGCGGGGTGGACCCTGGCGCGGAGCTACGTCGCGGCCGAGCCCGGTCTCACGGCGACGCACGCGGTGTTCCTGTACGACATGCTGCATCCGTTCGCGCTCGCGGCGCAGCGCACGGCGGGGTTCGCGCTCGGGATCTCGACCTATCTGTTCGGCTGGGCGGTGATCAACGGGAAGGTGCTGCCGCGGCGTCTGGGGGCGGCCGCCGTGGCCGGTGGGCTGATCGCCGCGGCGCTGGCGCTCGCGTTCCCGGAAAGCACGAAGGCCGACGAGGCGGCCTTCGTACTTCCGGTGCTGTGGCAGGTGGTGACCGGCGCGGTGCTGCTGCGCCGGCCCTGAGCATCAGCGGGCCCGCAGCCGGACGATGCGGCTCGACCAGCCGTTCGAGGACGGATCGCCGGTGTGAGTCATGACCTGCAGGGTGACGATGTCCCCCGACTTCAGCTTGCGCAGCGCCTCGCGGAACGCGGCGCGGGTACGGGTCGGTGTGCCGTTAACGGAGACGATGATATCCGGCCCGCCGTCGTCCGCACTGAACAGCCGCCCGTACGCCGGTCCGTCGGGCGATACCTCGGTCAGGACCATCCCGCCGCCGGCTTGCGCGAACACGGCGCTGAGCCGGGTATCCTGGCGGTCGTCCTGCGAGAGCGGCTCCACCGAGATGCCCAGCGCCTCTTCCTTGGCGGAGGCGTCGCTCTTGGGCTTTACCCGGCCCGTCGACGCGACCTCGGTTTCTGAATCGGTCGGCGCACGCGCCAAGCGCAGCGTGAACGTCTTCTTTTCACCACCCTGTCGCAGCACCGTCACCTCGACGCTCTCGCCGGGCCGCTTGAAGCCCACCTTCTGCTGCAGCTGCGGCGTGTTGTCGATCGGCTGCCCGTCGAGCGCCACGATCACGTCGCCGAGCTTCAGGCCGGCGTCTTTGGCGGGTGACTCCCCCGGAGCGTAGTCCTCCACCAGCACGCCGCGGATCTGCTTCAGACCGACGGCCTCGGCGTCCTCCTGCCCGGCGTCGTCGATGCGGATCCCCATGACGGCGCGCTCGACGTGGCCCGTCTTCACGAGCTGGTCCATCACCGTGCGGGCCAGGTTGATGGGGATCGCGAATCCGTAGCCCGAGTAGAACCCGGTCTCGCTCGCGATCGCCGAGTTGATGCCGATCACCTGACCCTGGATGTTCACGAGCGGGCCGCCCGAGTTTCCCGGGTTGATCGCCGCGTCGGTCTGAATGAAGTCCTGGATGCCGTAGTTCGGGTGGGGCAGGCCCCGCAGCAGCCGCCCTTTCGCGCTGATGATGCCGGCGGTCACGGTGAACGCGAACGCCTCGCCCAGCGGGTTCCCGACGGCGAGGGCCCACTCGCCCACGCGGGTCGAGTCGGAGTTGCCGAACCCGACGGTCGGAAGGTTGCGAGCGTCGATCCGGATCACCGCGACGTCGGTGTTGGGATCGGTCCCCACGACCTTGGCCGTGAACTCGCGCTTGTCGTACAGCTTCACGGTCACGCGGTCCGCGCCCGCGACCACGTGGTTGTTGGTCAGGATGTAGCCGTCGGGCGAGACGATGAACCCCGAGCCCGAGCCCTGCTCGACCTGCGGGCGGCGCCGCTGCGGGAAGAAGTCCTCGAACCCCGGCGGCAGCTTCTGGCCCTCCGCGCGCGCGACGTGCTGCGACTTGATGAACACGACCGCCGGCCTGACGTGGTCCGCCACGGCGACGAACGCGTTGCCGATGTCGGCGGCGGGCTTGGCGGCCGGGATTTGGAACGATGTCCCCGCCGCCTGGGCGGCGGGCACGAAGTCCGCCGCGCCGCCCCGCTTGGGCAAGTCGAGCGTGGAGGCGAACGCCAGCCCGAACACGAAGGCCAGGGCCACCAGGGCCCCGAATTTCAACCAGTCTCTCGTACGCACCGCCATCGCTAGTCTCCTTTATTTCTTCTTGTCTATTTCTTCTTGTCGTCGTCCACGATCTCGTAGTCGGCGTCGACCACGTTGTCCTTCTGCTCGGCCGCGGGCTCCGCCGGGCCGGCTCCGGGCGGCGGCTCGGCGCCGGGAGCTCCGGCGCCGCGCTGCGCGGCGTAGAGCGACGCGCCGGCCGCGGAGTATGCCTGCTGCAGCTCATCCAGCGCCCGGGAGATCTCGTCCGCGTTGCCCGAACGGAGGGCCTGCTTCGCCCCCTCCACCGACTTGTCGAGGCGGGCCTTGAGCGATGCGTCGAGCTTCTCGACCCACTCTTTGGAGTTCTTCTCCACCTCGTACACCATCGTGTCGAGCCGGTTACGGCGCTCGATCTCCTCACGGCGCCGCTTGTCTTCCGCGGCGTGGGCCTCCGCATCCTTGACCATCTTGTCGATGTCTTTGTCACCCAGCCCCGAGGACGCCTCGATCCGGATCTTCTGCTCCTTGCCCGTCGCCTTGTCCTTGGCGGAGACGTGCAGGATGCCGTTCGCGTCGATGTCGAACGTCACCTCGATCTGCGGCACACCGCGCGGGGCCGGCGGAATCCCGGTCAGCTGGAACTTCCCGATCGTGCGGTTGTCCAGCGCCATCTGGCGCTCACCCTGCAACACGTGGATCTCCACCGTGGTCTGGTTGTCCTCGGCGGTCGAGAAGATCTCCGATTTCTTGGTCGGGATCGTCGTGTTGCGCTGTATGAGAACGGTGGTCACCCCGCCCAGGGTTTCAATGCCGAGCGACAGCGGGGTCACGTCGAGCAACAGGACGTCCTTCACCTCGCCCGCCAGCACGCCCCCCTGGATCGCGGCCCCGATCGCCACGACCTCGTCCGGGTTCACGCCCTTGTGGGGCTCCTTGCCGAAGAAGCTCTTGACGATCTCCTGGACCTTGGGCATCCGGGTCTGGCCGCCGACGAGAATCACCTCGTCGATTTCCGAGGGCTTGAGCCCGGCGTCCTTCAAGGCCTGCTCCATCGGGGGCATGGTCCGCTTAACGAGGTCGTCGACCAGCTGCTCGAGCTTCGCCCGCGTGAGCGTGAGGTTCAGGTGCTTGGGACCGGACTGATCCGCCGTGATGAACGGGAGATTGATCTCCGTCTGCATCACGGTCGACAGCTCCATCTTCGCCTTCTCGGCGGCCTCTTTGAGCCGCTGCAGGGCCATCGGGTCCTTGGACAGGTCGATCCCCTGGTCGCGCTTGAACTCCGCCACGAGCCACTCCATGATGCGCGCGTCGAAGTCGTCGCCGCCCAGGTGCGTGTCGCCGTTGGTCGACTTGACTTCGAAGACCCCTTCCGCGAGCTCGAGGACCGAGATGTCGTACGTGCCGCCGCCCAGGTCGTACACCGCGACTTTCTCTTCCTTTTTCTTGTCGAGGCCGTAGGCCAGCGCCGACGCGGTCGGCTCGTTGATGATCCGCACCACGTCGAGGCCGGCGATCTTGCCGGCGTCCTTGGTGGCCTGGCGCTGCGAGTCGTTGAAGTACGCGGGGACGGTGATCACGGCCTTCTCGACCTTGTGGCCGAGGTAGTCCTCCGCTGTCTGCTTCATCTTCTGCAGGATCATGGCGGAGATCTCAGGGGGCGTGTAGCGCTTCCCCTGGATCTCGACCGAGGCGAGCCCGTTCGGCCCCTCGACAACCTTGTAGGGTACGCGCTTCGTTTCCTCCACCACCTCGTTCATCCGCCGCCCCATGAAGCGCTTGATCGAGAAGACGGTATTCTGCGGGTTGGTCACGGCCTGGCGCTTCGCCACCTGGCCGACAAGACGCTCACCGTCTTTGGTGAACCCGACCACGGACGGCGTGACGCGCCCACCTTCGGCATTGGGAATGACGACGGGATCGCCGCCCTCCATCACCGCGACCACCGAGTTGGTGGTCCCGAGGTCGATCCCGATAATTTTCTCAGCCATGACGACGACTCCTTAACATGAGGGTGATGCACATACCGCGTCGCTCGTCGCACAGGCAATCACCGTGCCTCCGAAAGATGCCAAAAAGGCAGACAGAAGGCTATCTTTAGAAGACGTGATTCCCTACAAAGACGAGAATCCCACCGAGCTGGCGCCGGTTGCAACGATCGGCGTCATCGCGCTCAACGTGCTGGCGTGGGTGTTCATCCAGGGGCTGGGCGCCGAGGAGCCGCTGGCCCGCTCGGTGTGCCAGCTCGGCCTTATTCCGGCGGAGGTGCTGCGCGCCGCACCGGCGGGCACGTCCGTGCCACTGGGCCCGGGCCTGAGCTGCGTGCTCACCGCCGACCCCCACTGGTGGACCGTGCTCACCTCGATGTTCATGCACGGCGGGTGGTTCCATCTGCTCGGCAATATGTGGTTCTTCTGGGTGTTCGGGAACAACATCGAGGACTCGATGGGGCACACGCGCTTCGTCGTGTTCTACCTGCTGAGCGGCGTGGCGGCCGCCGCGACGCAGGTCCTCGTCTCGCCGCAGTCGGTCGTGCCGATGGTGGGCGCCTCGGGGGCGATCAGCGGCGTGATGGGCGCCTACATCCTGCTCTACCCCCGCGTACGGGTGCACACGCTGGTGACGCTGGGGTTCTTCGTGACGACGGTGGCGCTGCCGGCGTACGTGATGCTCGGCTACTGGTTCCTGCTGCAGCTCCTCATGGGTGCGGTGGGCTCGCTCTCGCGCGTCGAGGGAGGCGTGGCCGTGTGGGCACACGTGGGTGGGTTCGTCGCCGGCATGGCGCTGATCAAACTGTTCGCGAACCGGGAATACCTCGAGCGGCGCCGGGGCGGGGTGGTCATCCTTCCGCGTGATGCTTGATGGTCTTGCCCTCCACGACGAAGACCACGTCTTCGGCGATGTTGGTGGCGAGGTCCGCCACGCGCTCGAGGTTGCGGCTGACCAGGAACAGCTCCATGGCGGCGCCGATGATGTGGGGATCTTCCATCATGTGAGTGAGGAGGATCCGGAAGACCGAACGGTTCAGGGCGTCCACCGAGTCGTCCCGGCGGCAGATGTCCCGGCCCAGCACCGCGTCGCCTCGCACGAACGCATCCAGGGCGCCCGACAGCATACCGCGCGCCTGGCGCGCCATCTCGACCAGCTCCGGCTCCGGGGCGACCAGGTGCGCGGCGAGCAGCCGTTCGGCGCACTGCGCGATGTTCACGGCGTGATCTCCCACGCGCTCCAGATCGTTGGCGATCTTCATCGCCGCGAGCAGCAGCCGGAGGTCGCGCGCCATAGGCTGTTGCGTGGCGAGGAGGTCCACGACCCTCTCCTCGATCTCCATCTCGAGGCTATCGAGCATGCCGTCCCCCGCGATGACCTGCGCCGCGAGGGTCCCGTCGCGCTTGAGCACCGCGTCGAGCGCCGTACCGAGCGCCACCTGGGCGTCGGCCGACATGTTGAGGAGCTTCGACTTGAGCTCCGAGAGCTCGTCGTGGAAGTGGCGGTGAACCCCGGGGCCGCGCCCCGGGGTCAGCCCGCCCTGGTCGGGCATCCCCTTCATCCGAACCTCCCCGTGATGTAGGCCTCGGTCCGCTCGTCCGACGGTCTGGTGAAGACCTGTTTGGTGTCTCCGAACTCGACGAGGTGACCGAGGTAGAAGAATCCCGTGAAGTCCGAGACGCGGGACGCCTGCTGCATGTTGTGCGTCACGATCACGATGCTGAACGCCTGTTTGAGCTCCACCATAAGCTCTTCGATGCGCTGCGTCGCGGCCGGATCGAGCGCCGAGCACGGCTCGTCCATGAGGAGCACCTCGGGCTCGTTGGCGAGCGCGCGCGCGATGCAGAGGCGCTGTTGCTGCCCGCCAGACAGGCTGGTCCCGGGGGCCTGCAAGCGATCCTTGACTTCGTCCCACAGCGCCGCGCGCCGCAAGGCGCGCTCGACGCGCTCGGGCATGTCGCGCTCCGCGCAGAGGGCGTTGATGCGGGGCCCGTACGCCACGTTGTCGAAAATGGACTTGGGGAACGGATTGGGCTGCTGGAACACCATGCCGACGACCTGGCGCAGCGCCACCGGGTCGGTCCCGCGCGAGAACACGGAGACGCCTTCGAGCAGGATGTCCCCCGCGTGACGCGTGTGCGGGATGAGCTCGTTCAGACGGTTGATCGACCGCAAGAACGTGCTCTTGCCGCACCCTGACGGTCCGATGAGCGCGGTCACGGCCTGGCGCGGAACGGTGAAGCTTAGGTCGAACAGCGCCTGGGTGTTCCCGTACCAGAAGCTGTAGCGGCGCACGTCCAGGATCGGCGTCGCGAACGGGGTCGGCCGTATCGCGGCGCGCGGCGCCTGGGGGCGCTCTTGTTGCAGGGGCGGCGGCGCCACGGTCATCCAAACCTCCCTGTGACATATGCTTCCGTCCGCTCCTCCATGGGCCGGGTGAACAGCTCGTCGGTGCGACCGACCTCGACCAGGTCGCCCAGATAGAAGAACGCCGTGTAATCCGACACGCGCGCCGCTTGCTGCATATTGTGGGTGACGATCACGATGGTGTACAAACGCTTGAGCTCGTGGCACAGCTCTTCAATGTGCTGCGTCCCGGCGGGATCGAGCGACGCCGTCGGCTCGTCGAGCAGCAGCACCTCCGGCCGGGGCGCGAGCGCCCGGGCGATGCAGAGGCGCTGCTGTTGGCCCCCGGACAGCGTGAGCGCGCTCGCCCGCAGCCGATCCTTCACTTCATCCCACAGCGCCGCCTGGGTGAGCGCCCGCTCGACCACCTCGTCCAGCGCGCGGCGGCCGCGGTGCCCGTTCACGCGCAGGCCCGCCGCGACGTTGTCGTAGATCGACATCGTGGGGAACGGCGTGGGGCGCTGAAACACCATGCCGATCCGACGGCGCAGCTGCACGGGGTCGATGGCGTCGTCGTACACGTCGGCGCCGTCCAGCAGCACGCGGCCGGTGACCCAGCCGCCCTCCGACAGCTCGTGCATCCGGTTGAGGCACCGCAGGAAGGTGCTCTTGCCGCAGCCGGACGGGCCGATTACGGCCGTCACCGCGTGCGCCGGGAAGAGGATGGTGACATCCTTCACGACCGCACGGCGCCCGTACAGGGCCGTGAGGCGCACCGTCTCGAGTCGGAGCCGGGTGTCAGCGGGCGGCGCCATGGCCTTGCCGGATCGCCCACCGGGCCGCGACGCCCAGCAGCAGTACGAGCCCCATCAGGACGACCGCCGCCGCCCACGCCAGGCGGTGCCACTCCTCGAACGGCCCCGTCGCGTAGGTGAAGATCTGCAGCGACAGGGTCTGCATCGGCAGCAGCACACTGGTGCTGAAGTTGAGGTTGCCAAGCGCGGTGAACAGGAGCGGCGCGGTTTCACCCGCGATGCGCGCGATGCCCACGAGGCAGCCGGTGACGATCCCCGCGAGCGCTGTGCGGGCGACGATCCGCAGCGACGTGCGCCAGCGCGGGTAGCCGAGCGCGAGCGCGGCCTCCCGCAACGAATGGGGCACGAGCCGCACCATCTCTTCGGTGGTGCGCGCGATCATCGGAACCATCAGGGCCGCGAGCGCGACGGCGCCCGCCAGCGCTGAGAAGCGCCCCATCGGCCTGACCAGCCAGGTCCAGGCGAAGATGCCGATCACGATCGACGGCGTGCCGTTCAATACATCGGCGACGAACCTCACGATCCAGCCGAGACGGCCGGAGCCGTACTCGGCGAGGTACAGCCCGGTGCCGATGCCGATGGGCAACCCGATCAGCGCGGCCAGCCCGACGACGATGCCTGTCCCGACGATCGCGTTGGCAACCCCGCCACCAGTTTGGCCCGCAGGAACGGGGTTCTGGGTGAAGAAGTCCCAGCTGAGGGACGACGCCCCCTTGGCGATCAGGTCGCCGAGGATCAGCACGAGCGCCAGCACCGCGGTGAACGACAGCGCCGCCACCAGGCCCGTCATCAGGCCGCTCGTGACGTGACGGCGCAGGCTGCGGGCGTTCACAGCGCGCGGCTCCCCACCGCCGTGCCGCGCGCCACGCGCCAGATGAGGAGGCGCGCGCAGGCGTTCACGATCACCGTGATGATGAAGAGCACGAGGCCGACCTCGAACATAGCGGCCAGGTGCAGATCGGTGACCGCTTCGGTGAACTCGTTGGCGATCGCGGCGGCCATGGTGTAGGCGGGCTGCAACACCGAGACGCTGATGTCGTGGCGATTGCCGATGACCATCGTGACCGCCATCGTCTCGCCGAGCGCCCGGCCCAGCCCCAGGATCATCGCGCCGATGAGTCCGGCACGGCCGTAGGGCACGACCGCCGTCCACACCGCCTCCCACCGTGTGGCCCCCATTCCGAGAGCGGCCTCGCGCTGGCTGGCGGGGACAGCCAGGAGCACCTCGCGGGACACTGCGGCGATGTAGGGGACGATCATGATGGCGAGGATGATGCCGCCGGCGAGCAGCGAGCTGCCGTAGAACACGCCGCTGAACAACGGCGTCCAGCCCAGCGCCGCGCGCAGCGGCGGCACCACGTAGCTCCGCAGGAACGGGATCAGGACGAAGATCCCCCACAGCCCGTACACCACGCTCGGGATCGCCGCGAGCAGCTCCACCAGGAAGGCGATCGGCTGGCGCAGCCATTTGGGCGAGAACTCCGTCAGGTAGATCGCGACGCCGAGGGCGAGCGGCACCGCGAGCAGCAAGGCCAGCAGGGAGGACGCGAGCGTCCCGAAGATCATCGGCGCGGCGCCGAACACGCCGGCCACGGGATCCCACACCGACGTCCACACGAACGGCAGCCCGAACCGCTTGATCGCGGGCCACGCTCCCACCACCAGCTCGGCGAGCAGGGTGAGGAGCAGCAGCGGGAGCACGAGCGCCAGCGCCGTGAGGGTCACGCGATACAGCCGGTCGCCCAGGTTCATCCCTCGCAAGGCCCGCCACGGAGACGCCGCGGCGGGGGCAGGGGGGAGGACGGCGTCCGGCGTGGTGGCGGGATCGATAGGCACGGTCGTCATACGGCGGGAAACGTATCCGGCGTCTGTCACGGATCTGTAACGGCCGGGCATCGGACAAAAAAAGCCCCCCCGCAGGCGCTTACCGCCGTGCGGGGGGGTGAGAACGGCAGCCGGAAGGAGGGTTACCGCGCTGCCGTCGTCCAGACGGGCTTGCCGCCGGCCGTAATCGTCTTGAGCCGGGCCTCGATCCAGGGGCGCAGCTGCTTGGGCAGGGGAGCGTATCCAAGGGACTCCGCCTTGGCCTGGCCCTCGGTCTCCGCCCACCAGACGAACTTCACCAGGGCGGTGGCCTTGGCGGCGTCATCGTACTGCTTGTGGAGCAGCAGCCAGGTGAAGCTGGCGATGGGATATGCCGCGTTGCCGTCGGGGTTGGTGATCGACACCCGGAAATCGGTGCCGGCGCCCATCGAGCTCATCGCGCCCGCCGCCGCGGCCGTGATGCTCTGGAGCTCGGGCGTGATGAACTTGCCGGCCTTGTTGCGCACGCTGCCGGCCGGAAGCTTGTTGATCATGGCGTAGCCCAGCTCGACGTAGCCGATGGCGCCGGGCGTCTGCTTTACGGTGGCGGTGACGCCCTCGTTGCCCTTGCCGCCGAGTCCCACGGGCCAGTTCACCGACGTGCCGCGACCCACCTTCTGCTCCCATTCGGAGCTCACCTTCGACAGGTAGTCGGTCCAGATGAAGCTCGTGCCGGAGCCGTCGGAGCGGTGCACCACCACGATGTCGGTCTCGGGGAGCTTGACCCCGGGGTTGACCGACGTGATGCGCGCGTCGCTCCACTTCGTGATCTTCCCGAGGAAAATGTCGGCGAGCACGTCGGGGGTGAAGCGGAGCGTCTCCTTGACCTCGGGCAGGTTGTACGTCGGCACGTCGCCGCCGAGCACGGTCGGGATGTGGAGCACGTTGCCGTTGATCGCAGTTACGCCTGAGTCTTTCATCGGCGCGTCGGTCGCGCCGAAATCCACGGTGCCGTCGGAGAATTGGCGGATGCCGCCGCCCGAGCCGATCGACTGGTAGTTGAGCTGCACGTCGGGGTGCGTCTTGTTGTACGTCAGCATCCAGTCCTGATAGATGATATTGGGAAATGTCGCGCCGGCGCCGTTCAACTTCACCTGGGCGGCCGCGGGAGCGGCGAGCGTCAGGGCGGCGGCCAGGGCGATGAGGGGCGATTTCGTCATACGGGTTTCCTCGTCCGAGTTAGAAATTGATCTGGGTCTGGAACAGGGCCTGGGACCGGGTCGCGAAGTTTGCAGCGTTGAGGATGTCGGTCTGATAGTCCGCGTAATCCCAGTCTGCCAGCAGCCGCCAGTTGGGCGATAGCTGATAGGAGACGCCGCCGATAAACCGGGTCTGCTTGTCCACCGCACCCGCTTGCCTGTGTAACACGTCCACGCGGGCGATGACCGCGGCCTTGGTCTGCGGGAACTTGTAGACGCCGAACGCGCTGTAGACGTGCCCGTTCGTGGCGCTGAGCACCCCGTCCTGGGTCACCGCCGCCTCGCCGGCAAGCGTGATTTGCTTCGACCGATAGGAGATCATCCCGATGAAGCGATTCCGGTCGCCCGCAAGCGCCCGGCCGTAGCCTGCGTAGCCCGTGATGCGGAGTCCGCCGACGCGGCTCGAATCATTGGTGTCGAGCACCCGGACTGAGACACGCGCCTGCGCGTCCTTGCCGGCGCCCGCCGAAGTGCCCGAATAGAACGTCCCGTTGACGACGGTGAACTGGAAGTTGACCTTGTCAGCCATCCATTTGCCGTCCACGCCTACCCCGTAGTCCGCTGCCGACAGGTAGCCGGCGCGGTCCGTCGCCATCGTCCCCTGCATGCGGTAATCCCACACCGCCTCTTCCCAGTCGAGCCATGGCGTGTGGATCAAGCCGGCCTTGAAGGTGACGGGGCTCCCCGGCGGCGTATACGTCGCGAACGCGTACTTGAGCCGGAGCCTGAGCGAGTTGTCAGTCGTGGGGGGAGTGGTCGCGATGGTGCCGAAGCGTTGGACATCGACCGTGAGCCTCGCAGTGACCCCACCCGCGAACCGGCCGAGGACGTTCAGGTACGCTCGCGTGATGTCGAAATTATTGAAGTGGTTGACCGAGTCCTTCAGCTGGTAGACGTACTGCGTGTATACCAGGCCTCCGACGGTCACCTGCGGCGGTGCTGGAGCCTGCGCCGCGAGTGCGGCGGTGCTCGTCGCGACGGCGGCGACGGTGATCCCGAGCGCCCGACGATAGGAGAACGGCATGGGCTGTGTCCCCTCCGTGAGGGTTGAGTTGCAAGCTATGCGGTGGTCCCGATGCAGCGACGCTGAAACGAACACGACCACGTCACGGAGAAGCTGGTCGAGTGTAACGGCTCGGTAACGGCGCGCGGGCGGCGCGGGATCTGGGGAGGCGAGGAGCCGGCGGTGGAACCGAGCCGGTCGCCAGGTCGTCGGCGAAGGCACGCGCGTCGTGCGTGAGCCGCGCGAGCGGCCCGGCGAACCATTCCGCTTCGAGGCGCCCGACCAGCTCATCCTGCGTTCGGCCGGCGAGTCGCGCCAACGCGAGCAGCCCGGCGCTGGCCGGCCGGGGTCCGGGTCGCCGGCCGCGAGCACGCGGCGGAGGCGGGGACCCCCGCAGCGCGACCGCGTGGAGACGGCGCGCCCGCTCGGCGGCGGCTTCGGCAACCGCGACTCCGAGCGCCGCCCCGAGGACGTGCAGGTCGTGCAGCTCGCCAAGCAGCGTCTGCAGCTGCTTCAGCGACTCGAGCATGCGGGCAAGCGGGGGCCGCTCGGCGGCGAGGGGCTCGAGCAGGTAGCGCAACCGCTTCACCGCGATGCGGGCGGCGTGGATCGCGTCCGCGTCAGGGCCCGAGCGCGCGACCTCGGCCTCCTGCTCGAGCTCGCCCACGTGCTCACGGATCAGCCGGCTCGTGGCAGCCGCGAACGGCGGGGCGGCCGGGCTCTCATCGAGCAGCGTCGTGCTCAGGCCACGACGTACCCGGCGCTCGAGCTGGCGGAACTCCCCGGGCACCGTGCGGCGGATGTCGGCGTAGGCCTCGTTCTGCTGCTGCGCGAGCCGAGCGAGCAGCCACGGCAGGCCGGGCGCCAGGCGCCGCCCCAGCTCGGCGCGATGGCTCCGCACCCAGCCGATCTGCACCTCGGCGTCGCGCGCGGCGCCGGTGGCGCGGGTGACGTCGCGTAGCCGGCGCTGCAGCTTCCTCGATACCGCGTCGCCCAGCTCCGATCGAAAACTGCGCAGCACCGAGCGCAGCCGCCGCAGCGCCACCCGAAAGTCGTGCAGCGCCTCGGCGTCATCGGGGGCGGCCAGCCGACCGCACCCCACGCGCGCCTCGTCCAGCAGGGCGAGGCCGACCAGCGCCGCGGCGGTGCGGGCGGGGCGGGTGAGCAGGTCGCCGGGGGGCTTAGTCATCGGCGACGAGCCGGCGCAGGTGTTTGGGACCGAGGAACCAGTCGAGCGTCGCCGCCCCTTTGCCGATCGCGCCGGGGAATTCGAGCAGGCACGCCGCGCCCTTGCGGAGCTCGAGGAACGGCCCGTTCGAGCCCGCGAGCAGCGCGCACACCAACTGGCTCAAGTCCGGCTCATGCCCGACGATCGTCACCGTGTTCCGGGCGGCCTGGCCCATGAGCCAGCCGATGACCCGGTCGATCCCCGCGCCCGGCGCGAGCTCCGGCACGCGCTCGACCCGCTGCTGACCGTAGGCGTGGGCGATGATCTCGGCGGTCTCGAGCGCCCGCTTGTAGGGGCTGGCGGCGAGGAGATCGAGCTCCGGGACGAGCTGCTTCAACCCCTCGGCGGCACGCGCCATCTTGCGCCGCCCGTCGGGCGTCAAGGGCCGGGCGGCGTCGTCCTTGTGCGAGCGCGCAAAGGCTTCCCGGTCTTCTGCGATGGCATGTCGGACGACCAGGAGGCGCATGCGCTGCCCCGGTCAGGCGGAATCGCGGGCGCGCTCCGCCAGGGGCGTCGGCTCGGCCGGCGCTCCGCTGACGCGCGGGCGTCGCACGATCGGGACGAAGGGGGGACGCGGCTCCCCTTCGCGCGCGGCTTCCCGGGCGAGATGCTGCAGCGCGACCTGGGATCGCATCACCGGATCGCCGTCGGCGCGCGGGCGCCGGCGATACGTACCGTCCGGCAGCAGCTCGCGCGCCTTGACGTTGTCGGCGAGGACGAGCTGCAGGATGTCCCCGACGATCCGCGCCTGCAGACCAGAATCCTCGATGGGAAACACGGTCTCGATGCGCCGCCAGAAGTTTCGGGGCATCCAGTCGGCGCTCGCCAAGTACACCTCGGGATCGCCCCCATTCTCGAAATAGGAGACGCGGCTGTGCTCGAGGAACTTGTCCACGATGCTCGTCACCCGGATGTTCTCCGAGACGCCCGGCAGACCAGGGCGGAGACAGCAAATGCCGCGGATGACGAGCTCGATCGTCACGCCGGCCTGTGAGGCGCCGTACAGGGCGTCGATTACCGACGGCTCGACCAGCGCGTTCATCTTGACGACGATGCGTGCGGGTCGGCCGGCTTGCGCGTGCTGCCGCTCGCGCTCGATCAGCCCGACGATCTCGTCCCGCAGGCCGAGCGGCGCCACCAGCAGCTTCTTCCACTTGTAGCCGTCCGCGTATCCGGTGAGCAGGTTGAACAGGGCGGTCGTGTCCTCGCCGAAGTCCGGGTGCGCCGTGAACAGGCCGAGATCGGTGTAGACGCGTGCCGTGGCAGGGTTGTAGTTCCCGGTGGAGAGGTGGACGTAGCGCCGGATGCCGTCCGCCTCCCGGCGCACGACGAGGGCGGCCTTGCAGTGGGTCTTCAGGCCGACGATGCCGTACACCACGTGAACGCCCGCCTGCTCCAGCGTGCGCGCCCAGGCGATGTTGTTCTGCTCGTCCATCCGGGCCTTGAGCTCGACCAGCGCCGTCACCTGTTTGCCGTTCTGCGCCGCGCGCGCCAGCGCCGCGATGATAGGGCTGGCACTGGTGCGGTACAGCGTCTGCTTGATGGCGAGCACCTGGGGGTCGTCCGCCGCCTGCTCGATGAAGTCCACGACGCATCCGAACGATTCGTAGGGCAGGTGCACCAGCACGTCGTGCGCCCGGATCACGTCGAACACGTCCTGCCCTTGAGCGAACGGCGGGGACACCCGGGGCACGAGCGGCTCGTCGCGCAACGCAGCCCAATCGTCCAGCCGGTGCAGCGCCATCAGCACCGTCAGGTCGACGGGGCCAGCGACGCGGTACACATCGCGTGGCTCGAGGTCGTGCGCGTCGGTCAGGAGGCCGGTGAACACCTCGTCCGCGTCGGCCGAGATCTCGAGCCGCACCGGGTCGCTGCGCATCCGCTGCCGCAGGCTTTCCTCGATCGTCTCGAGCAGATCTTCGGCGTCCTCCTCCTGGATCGTGAGATCGGTGTTGCGCGTGACGCGGAACACCGTGTGGCTGACGACCCGCAGGCCACCGAACAGCTCGCGCAGGTGCCGCGCGATGATGTCCTCGAGCAGGATGAAGCGCACCCGCTCCGCTCCGTGGGTCGATACCACCACGACACGGTCGAGCACGGCGGGCACCTGGACGACCGCGAAATGGCGCCGCGACTGGCCCCCGTTCTTGCGCTCGACCACGAGCGCGATGTTGAGGCTCTTGTTGTGCACGTGAGGGAAGGGGTGGCCCGGGTCGATGGCGAGCGGCGTCAGGACCGGAAAGATGCTGGCGCGGAACAGGGCATTCACATGGCGGCGCTCCGCGTCGCTCAAGTCGTCGAACCGCACGCGCTCGATCCCGCCCGCGGCCAACCCCGGCAGCACGTCGGTTCCGAGAATGCGGTACTGTTCGGCGACGAGCTCGTGCACCCGGCGGTCGATGGCCGCGAGCTGCTCGGCGGGCGCGAGGCCGTCGGCCCCATAGTCCTGCGGCTCGACCCCGGCGTACACCTGCTGCTGCAGCCCGGCCACCCGGATCTCGAAGAATTCGTCCAGGTTGGAGCTGAAGATCGCGAGGAACTTGAGGCGCTCGAGCCACGGGTTCGTCGCATCGGCCGCCTCCTCCAGCACGCGGGCGTTGAACTCGAGCCAGGAGAGCTCCCGGTTCAGGTAATGGTCCGGTGGATAAGCGGGGAGGGCGCGCTCGGTCACGGCTATTTCCTCGCTCGGGACCAGGTGAGGGTCAGCTCGGCGTGGAACGCCCGCTCGAACAACCCGGCTTTGCGCTTCGCGTCCTCCAGCTCGATCGCCGGGTCGCGGGTGGCGCGCACCAGCATGCGGACCCAGCCGTCACCCACGCGGCACCGCACGCCCTGCAGCACCTGTCCGTGGGCGCGGTCGAGGCCGTCGGCGACGCGGAGCACACCGCTCAGGCGCCGGACCAGGCGACGCTCGCCGCGATCGAGGCGGGCGAAGTTGGCGTGGGTCTTCTTCGGCGGCGCACGGCGGTGATACCGGGCGACGTTCGCGATCAGCTCGATCTCGCGGGAGGAGAACCCCCGCAGGTCGCCGTGCATGATCAGGTGATAGGCGTGCTTGTGGTGCTTCTCGTGGTTGATCAGGTAGCCGATGTCGTGCAACAGGGCCGCCGCGCGCAGGATGTCGCGGCCGCCCGCCGGGAGAGCGTACGCGTCGCGCAGCGCATCGAAGGTCGACGCGGCGAGGGCCGCGACCTGCTCGCAGTGCCGCTCGTTCGAGTGGCACTTGCGGGCGAAGCGGCGCACCACCTCCATGCGGTCGGCGACCGGCGCGCGCGGCGGGGCCGCCGTCGGGTACAGGTCGTCGATCATCGACAGCAGCACCCCGTCGCGAATGCCGCGGTCGTTCACCAGCACCCGCTGGGTGCCGAGGCGGCGCATGAGCCGCGCGATCGCGGCGACCCCCGCGACCATGATGTCGGCCCGGCGCGGGTTCAAGCCGGCAATCTGGCGGCGCGCTTCCAGCGGGGTCTCCCGCAGCCGGTCGAGGAAGCGAACGACCTCGGCGCGGCTGATCGCGTAGTCGCGCGCGTGCACCACCTTGCCGTCGCGCTCGAGCTGCGCCATCTCGGCCAGGTTCGTGAAGGTGCCGCCGCTGCCGATCATCACCTCCGCGGCGAACGGGGGCTTGCCCATTTTCTCGTCGATGGTGTCGTCGATCCCCCGGCGCAGGGCCTTCCAGTGCTTCCGCCGCAGCGGGTCCGACTTGCAGTAGCGCTCGCTCAGCCGCACCGCCCCTAACGGCAGCGAGACGACCTGCTCGACCACGCCCCCCGCGGCGAGAATCACCTCGGCACTGCCGCCACCGAGATCGACGATGGCGGTCAAGCGGTCGCTCAAGTCGTAGTGGCGGGACACGCTGCGGAACGCGAGCCGGGCTTCCTCTTCGGCGGGTACGATTTCGATACGGACCCGGCAACGCCGCCAGGCCTCGCGGACGAAGTCCCGCCCGTTCGCGGCCTCGCGCACCGCGCTGGTGGCGATGGCGCGCAGCTCGGCGACATCGAACCCCTCGGCGATGGCCTTCATCCGTCCTAACGTCTGGAGCGACTGCTCCATCGGCCCGTCGCCGATGCGCCCGCTGGAGTAGAGCCCGCGGCCCAGCCGCGTCATCTCGCGGTCCTGGTCGAGCACCCGGTAGGATCCGTCCGGCTGTACCTCGGCGATGACCAGCCGCATCGAGTTGGTGCCGATGTCGACTGCGGCGAGCCGCGGCGGCGTCGGCGCCGCGGCCGGTCCGGAGGTGGGGGCCGCTCCACCCGTCGCCGCGGGTACGCTCGTCTGGGCTGTCGCGCTTGCCATGCCGCCGGATCTGTCGTGGGGTGAGAGAAATGGCGCCGCCAGCCCGTCCGCGTCAATGCGCCACCGGGTTCAAGCATATCACCGTTGTGTAACGGATGTGCAACGGCCGTGTCTCGACGGCAAGCCATTGTTGCACGCGGAGATGCGCCGTGTAGCTTGGCTCGAATGAAACTGTGGGAGCAACTGCTCGTGCCGCCGGGCCAACGCGTCCACCTCGCCGAGTGGGATCCCGAGGACACGCTCGGTCATTCCAAGAACGCCGCGGCCGCGGACGCGCTGGCGCAGGCGATCGCGCGGCTCGACGAGCTGCAGTACGTGATGTATGCCGATCATCGTCACGCCCTGCTGGTCGTGCTGCAGGGAATGGACGCCGCGGGCAAGGACGGCACGATCCGGCACGTGATGGCCGGGTTCAACCCTCAAGGCTGTCGCGTGACGGCGTTCAAGCGCCCTTCGGCTGAAGAAGCGGATCACGACTTCCTGTGGCGGATCCATCGAGCGGTCCCCGCCAAGGGGGACATCGCGATCTTCAACCGGTCCCACTACGAAGACGTGCTCGCCGCCCGGGTGCGCAAGCTCGTGCCCCGGGAGGTGTGGTCGGCCCGGTACGAGCAGATCAATGGGTTCGAGGCGCTGCTCGCCGAGAACGGCGTCACCGTAGTCAAATTCTTCCTGCACATCGGCAAGGCGGAGCAAAAGCGGCGCTTCGAGGAGCGCCTCAAGGATCCGAACAAGCAGTGGAAGCTCGCGCCCGAAGATTTCGAGGACCGGAAGTACTGGGACGAGTACACGGCGGCGTACGAGGAGGCGCTAGGCCGGTGCAGCACGGACGCGGCACCGTGGTTCGTCATCCCGGCGAACAAGAAGTGGTTCCGCAACCTCGCCGTGTCACGGATCCTGGTGCACGCCCTGGAGCGTCTCGATCTGAGATTTCCCAAGCCATCGTTCGACGTGTCCCGGCTCACGGTCTCGTAGCAGGGGCGCGGCTAAGTCGACTTGCGCCCCTGCGGTTCCGCCCGGCGAAAACAGTACCCCGCGCCCCGGATCGTCTCGATCCAGCGGCCGACCGACCCGAGCTTGCGACGCAGTCGCTGGAGGTGCATGTCGACCGTGCGGGTGCGCACGTCCGGCTGGGCGCGCCACACCTCCTCCAGCAGCTGGGCACGGCTTTGCACTCGGCCTTCGCGCTCGATCAGGGTGCGCAGCAGCTTGAACTCGGTCGCGGTCAGCTCGACCTCCGTGCCATTCACCGTGACGCGGTGCGCCGTGCGGTCCAGGAGGATCGGCCCGGCGCTCAGCCGGCCTCCCGCCGCGACGGCGGGTGCGCGCAGGCGACGCAGGATCGCCCCGACCCGCAGGACGAGCTCCGGGGGTGAGAACGGCTTCAAGAGATAGTCGTCGGCGCCCAGCGTCAGTCCGCGGACCCGGTCCACTTCCTTGTGGCGAGCCGTGAGCAAGAGGATGCCGATTTCGCGGGTCTCGTCGCGCCGTCGCAGCTCGGCGAGCACGTCGTAGCCCGACACATCGGGAAGCATGAGATCGAGGACGACGAGATCGGGACGCTCTTCCCGGGCGGTTTGCAGCGCGTCCTTGCCGTTGGTCGCCGTGATGACGCGGTAGCCCGCCTTCGCCAGATGGTACGCGACGAGCGCGGTGATGTCCGGCTCATCGTCCACGACGAGAATGCGGTGCAGCGGGGCGTTGGGCGGGGGCATGGTGGCATGGGCTCGAGCGCTGCCGCAGGGACGCTACCGCGCCGTGGTGACGGTTCGGTAACGGCCCGGTCGCCGGGCGGTAACGGAGCCCGTGCCGGTGTGAGCTAGTGCAGTAGGTACGTCGCGCCGATGGCGCCGGCGAGCCCGACCGCGACGCCGGCCAGCACGTCGCTCACGTGGTGCACGCGCAGCGCGACCCGGGAGTAGGCGACGACGCCGGCCAGGGAAAAGACGAAGGGTGCGAGCAGCGGATGCGCGATTGCCACCGCGGCCGCGACGGCGCTCGCCGCGGCGGCGTGACCGGACGGGAAGGAATGCTGGTCCGGCAGGTCGACCAGCGCGAGCGGCACGCCGCTCGCATCGCACGGGCGGGGGCGCTGGTCGGTACGCTTGAGGAGCTGCACGACGACGTGCGACCCGGCGTTCGCCAGCAGGGCGGCGGCGCCGAGCCGGCGATCCCACAGGAGCAGGGCACAGCCGGCGCTGAGCGTCGCTCGCGCGCCGCCCAGGTGGGTGACGCGGCGCATCATGCCGCCCAGTGCATCGAGCGAAGGCATGACGCCCGGCGTGATGGCGTTGGGCCGGAGCCCGTCGGCCAGCACGAGGACTACGCGGCGCATGGGGCCGGCTCCCGGGCGGTCGCATCCGCGAGTGCCGCATAGCGCGCCAGCAGCTCCACATCCTCCTTCGCCACGTCGTACGCGAGCGCCCGCTCGCGCGCCGCGGCGGCGAGCAGGAACCGTCGCCGTGAGTCGCCCACCAGCTCGAGGATCGCCTCGACGAAGCCGCGGGGATCGTCCGGCGGGACCAACAACCCCGTCTCGTTCGGCACGACGCTTTCCCGGAAGCCGCCGGCGTCCGCAGCGATGACCGGCACTCCGGAGGACATGGCCTCGAGTGCCACGAGTCCGCACGTCTCGGTAGAGGACGTGAACACGCAGAGGTCCGCGCTGGCGTACAGGGTCGCCAAGTGCTGGATGGGCAGGAATCCCAGGAGCCGCACGAACGGGAGCCGGCTCGCGATGCGGCGCGCCATGGGACCCTCACCCGCGACCACGAACGTGGCCCGTTGTCCCAGGGCTTGGTGCGCGACGCGCCATGCTTCGATCAGGACGTCGAGGTTCTTTTCGGGCGCCAGGCGGCCCACGTGCAGCACGATCGCCGTGTCGTCGCCGCCCGCGAGCCAGCGCCGCCAGCCGTGGTTGCGCCGGCTCGGATTGAACGTGCGGGTGTCCACGCCGCGCCCCCACACCGCGGCGTGGGGGAGGCCGCGTCGCTCGAGCTCCGCGCGAACGGAGCCACCCGGCGTCAGCGTCTGCTGCGCCGGGTGGTGGAACCAGGTGAGCCACCGCCATACCGCGGGCGCGAGTACGCCGACGCCGTAGTGACGGCTGTATTGGGGGAAGTTCGTGTGGAACGACGTCACCAGCGGCAACCCCCGCCGCAGCGCGTAGCCGCGGCCCGCCAGCCCCAAGGGGCCTTCGGTATGGACGTGAATCAGGTCCGGCCGAAACGCGTCGAAGAACTCAGCGACCGGCCGCGCGTTCGGGAGCGAGAGCCGGATCGCCGGGTACAGCGGGAACGGAATCGACAGGATCCGCCGCTCTTGCTCGTCGTCGGGCGGCGGGAAGTCGGGGTAGCGCGGCGCGACGATCGCCGCCTCGTGGCCCCGCGCGCGCAGCAGCGTGACGATGCGCCGGACCACGGTCGTCACCCCGTTGACCTGGGGGAGGTAGGTGTCTGTAGCGATCCCGATTCGCACGGGTGAAGCATGCGGCGGGCGAGTCAAGCGGAGGCGACGGGGGTGTTACGGATCCGTAACGCCGCGTCAGCCCGTCTAACTGAAGGCGGGGCGGCGAATTACAGCGAGCCGCTGGCGCGTGGGAACACCATCCGGATCGTCGTACCCCGGCCGGGGGCGCTCTGGGCCTCCACCCACCCGCCGTGGGCCTCCACGAGATGCTTCACGATAGCGAGCCCCAGACCGGTCCCCCCCTGATCCCGGGAGCGGGCGGGGTCCGCGCGGTAGAACCGTTCGAACACCCGCGGCAGATGCTGGCCCGTGATGCCGGAACCGTTGTCCGAGACAGTGAGCAGCGTGCCACCGGCGGTGGGACCCGCGGCCACGACGATGCGACCTCCCGGTGGTGTGTAGCGCAGGGCGTTGTCGAACAGGTTCGTGAGGATCTGCCGCAGGGCATCAGGATCGGCGGCGAACCTGGCCCCGTCGCCCGGTGGCGCGACGGTGACGGTGAAGTCGATCCGGCGGTCCCGAGCCCGGTCAGCAAACGGCACCCAGGTTTCGCGGGCGACGCCGGCGACATCCACCGGCTTGAGGAGGGGTTGCCAGCCGCCCGACTCGATGCGCGAGAGGTCAAGGAGATCGTCCACGAGACGCTGCATGCGGCGCGCGTTGCTGAGGATGGTTTGAGCAAACCGCTCGCTCTGCGTTCCCGCTCCCACCTCCGCCGTGAGCGTCTCGGCGTACCCCGCGATCGAGGTCAAGGGCGTCTTCAACTCATGGGAGACGTTGGCGACGAAGTCTCGCCGCACGGTTTCGAGCCGCCGCAGGTCGGTCACGTCGCGGATCACGAGCAGGGCGCCGCTATTGGGGAGCGCGCGTCCCGCGATAAGCAGGGCACGGTTCTCGAGCGCGAGATCGACGGGTTCCCCGTCCCGCCCGGAGAGGATCGCGTCCACCAGCTCCCGCGCGGGCTTGTCATGAAACAGCTCGGCCAGGGGCGGCAGGTGGTCGGCAGGACCATAGCCGAGCAGGCGCCGCGCCGCCGTGTTGAGCGTGACGATTCCCCCCCGCGCGTCCGCCGCCAGGACGCCGTCCGCCATCGTCTCGATGAGGGTGGCCGTCTCCTCGCGCTCGCGCCGCAGCTCGGCAAACCGCAGGTCGAGCTCCTCATGCATGGCGCGCAGCGCGAGGATGTGCTGCGCCACCTCGGGGGCGCGCGACTGCGGGAAGCTCGGCGCCTGGCCCGCGGCGATGGCCCGCGCGGCGCCGGCCAGCTCGACGAGCGGCCTCGCGACCTCTCGTGAAAACAGCCAGGCGAATAACGCAGTCGCGAGCAGTGCCGTGAACCCCGCCAAGGCGACGGCCCCCTGCACCCGCCCCACTTGGCCGTCCACGACCGCCAGGGTCGTGGACACCCGGACGACGGCGAGTCCCGGCGGCCCGCCGCGGACGGCGACGTACAGCCGGCGCTCGTTGGTCGATGCGCTGAGCCGCTCATCCTGTCCGATTCCCTGCCCGCTCCCGCCGCCGATCGCTGCCCGGACCTCGGGGCGCGTGAGGTGGTTCTCCAGCTGCGCCAGCGAGGCACGATCGAATTCGGTGTCGCCCCGCACGTTGCCCGTGGGATCGATCAGCGTGATGCGGTGACCGATCCGCTGGCCCAACGCGCGGGCGGCCTCGGGCCAGGTGAGCGAGTCGGCCGGGAGCAGCAGCGCCACGAGCCGCGCTTCGCGCTCCAGGCCGTGAGCGATCTCTTCCTCGAGGTAGCGGCGCAGCAGGCGATCGGCGGCGACGATCAGCCCGCCGACGGCGACGGCGAGGAGCAGGCTCGTCGTGATGAACAGCCGGGTGACGAGCTTCACGCGCGCTTGCGGCCCCCCCCTCCAGCTCCTCCCGCGCCGCGGGCCTCGGGACGGCGGAAGCGGTAACCGGCGCCGCGCACGGTCTCGATGCAGTCGCCCGCTTTCCCGAGCTTCTGCCGCAGCCGCTGGACGTGCATGTCGACGGTGCGCGTCTGAATGTCGGGCTGTGCGCGCCACACCGTTTCCAACAGTTGCGCCCGGCTCTGCACCCGCCCTTCGCGCTCGATCAACGTACGCAGCAGCTTGAATTCGGTCGCGGTGAGCTCGACCTCGGCGCCGTCCACCGTGACGCGATGCGCGGTCTTGTCGAGCACCAGCGGGCCCGCGGTCATGACGCCGCCGACTGCCACCGCCGGGGCCGCGAGACGGCGCAGCACCGCGCTCACCCGCAGCACGAGCTCCTGCGGCGAAAACGGCTTCGGGAGGTAGTCGTCGGCGCCGAGCGACAGGCCTTTGATCCGGTCCGGCTCCTCCTTGCGGGCGGTCAACAGAATGACGCCGATGTCCTTGGTCTCTTCGCGGCGGCGCAGCTCGGTGAGAACGTCGTAGCCGGACAGGCCGGGGAGCATGAGGTCGAGGACCACGAGGTCGGGGCGCTCCTCGCGGGCGGCCGCGAGTGCGTCGCGACCGCTCGCCGCGGTCGTGACGCGGTAGCCGACCTTGGCGAGATGATAGGCGACCAGCGCGGTGATGTCCGGTTCGTCATCCACCACCAAAATGCGATGGGCCGGCTCCGCGGTCACAGGATCACGTCTCCCCCGGGGTCGCGGCGCTGGAGGCGGTCCACCGCCCGGCGCGCCGCAGCACGCGCGCGCTCCGTGGCGTCCACGTCGCGCACGATCGTCACGGCGGTGCGGTCGGTCCCCGGCTCGATGCTCACGAGCAGCACGTCGTCGGGCCGCGCGGCATGCGGGAGGAGCCAACGGGGGAGGTCGAGCGTCGGCCCGCCGTCCACTTCCACGACGGCGAGGTCGCCTTCATGACGATCGACGATGAAGCGGTGGGATTCCGGCATGGATGGGACCTCCTTCGATTGTCCGTCGCGGCGAGCAGCGCGGTGCAGAAGGTAGCGTATTCGGTCCGGCCTCCGCAATTTACAGCGCACTATGCGCGTGCTCCTCGCGCTGCTCGTCGCGGCGCAGAACTCCGTCGTGCCCGCCCCGCCCCCCCCGCTCCCCCCGCAGTCCCCCGCTCCGGATACCGCCCACCTCTTGATCCCATCCCGGGAGGCGCCCGTGCACGTCGGTGGTGGCGACGCCACGTACCGCTACGTCTCGGCCAACGCCGCGTTTGCGCCCGCCGCGCCGCCGCTGAGTCAGCGCGACACCACCGTACTCCGGGTGCTCGCGATCAACGACTTTCACGGGGCGCTCGAGGCGCGCTCCTGGCCGTGGTCCGGCGGGAGAGCCGTGGGCGGCGCCGCCGCGCTCAAGCCGTGGCTCGACTCGCTCGCCCGCGCGTGCGGCTGCACCACCGTCCGGCTGGACGGCGGCGACGAGATGCAGGGCACGCTGCTCTCGAACTTCACGTTCGGGCTGCCCGCGATCGCGGCGATGAACGCGTTCGGCATCGACGCCGCAGCGATCGGCAACCACGAGTTCGACTGGTCGGTCGACACGCTGCGGGCCCGCATGGCGGGGGCGAAGTATCGCTTTCTCGCCGCCAACATCACCGATTCGAGCGGCGCGGCGCGGCTCGAGTGGGCCGAGCCATGGACCTTGATCGAGCGCGGCGGACTGAAGATCGCCGTGATCGGGCTGGCGCTGCGAGCCACGCCGACGAACACGGCCCCGCGCAACGTACGGGGACTCGCGTTCGGCGAGGGAGCGGCGGCGGTGCGACGCGTGCTGCCCCGGGCCCGAGCGGCCGCCGACTTTGTGATCGTCCTGGCGCACGAGGGGGCATTCTGCGACAGCGCCCCGGGGCCGGACCCGGTGCCGGCGCCCGCGTGTCACGGCGAGATCATGGACATTGCGCGCGGCCTCGACTCGGGCGCGGTGGACTTGATCGTGAGCGGGCATACGCACTCGCTCGTCAACACGGTGGTGAACGGGATCCCGATCGTCCAGGCGCGCTCGAGCGGCGCCGGCATCGCGGTCGTGGACTTCGTGCGCGTACGCGGCACGGAGCGCCAGGTACGCGCGCGCATCGAGACAGCCTACGCCGACCAGGTCCGGCCCGACGCCGCGCTCGCCGACACGCTGCGTCCGTATCAACGGGCCATCGAGGCGGTCACCGGCCGCTCCGTGGGGCGCATCAAGACCGAACTGCGCCGCGGAGGCGAGGAGTACGCCCTCGGACGGCTCATCGCCGACGCGCAGCGGAACATGATCAAGACGGACGTCGCGATCGTCAATAGCGGCGGCATCCGTGCGGACCTCGCGGCCGGCACCGTGACGTACGGCGACCTGTACCAGGTGCAGCCGTTTCAGAACCGGCTCGTGCGGCTCTTCGTCCCGGGCAAGGTCCTCAAGGCGGCGCTCGAGCACGCGGTCGCCGGCGACCGCGCAGACGCGCACGTGTCGGGGCTCGAGCTGTGGTACGATCCCCGCAAGCGCGTCGGACATCGGGTCACCAAGGTCAGGCTGGCGAACGGACACGGGCTCGACGACGGACGCAGCTACACCGTCGCGGTGAGCGACTTTCTCGCGACGGGCGGGAGCGGCTACTCGATGTTCCGCGGGCAACCAGCCGAGGACGCGGGGTTGATCGACCTGGACGTGCTGATTCAGTACCTCGCTGTGCTACGGCCACCGGTCGAGGCGCCGGGCGACGCGCGCGTGCATCGGGCGGGGGCGGGCGAGACCCGGTGACCCTGCGCGTTTTCGTGAACGAGCGGCCGGTGACGGTGGCCCGCGGCGCCACGGTGCGCGACGCGGTGGCGGCGCTCGACGGCGAGCTCGCCGGGCTGCTCGCCAGCGGGGCGGCGTACGCGACCGATGGCGTGGGACGCCCGGTCGATGCTGCTGAGCCGATCGGCGAAGGCGGCGCGATCCTGCGCGTGGTCGTGACGGCGCGGCAGGGACCGCCCCGCCTCTCCAAGGAGCTGTTGCGGCGCTGGCCCAAGGCGGAGCTGCACGTGCACCTGGACGGATCGTTGCGACCCCAGACGATGCTCGAGCTGGCGCGGGCTCAAGGTGTGCGGCTCCCCGCCGACACGCCCGACGGGCTCGCCCAAGCGCTGTCGGTCAAGCATGCGAAGAACCTGGAAGAGTATCTCACCAAGTACGAAATCACCTTGTCCGTCATGCAGACTCGGGCGGCGCTCGAGCGGATCGCCTACGAGTTCGTGCTGGATGCGGCCGCCGACGGCGTGCGCTACGTGGAAGTGCGCTACTCGCCGCTGCTGCATCGGCCGGCGCTCACGCTGGCGCAGGCGATCGAGGCGCCGCTCGCCGGCATCAAGCGCGCCGAGACGGAGACCGGCACGAAGGTCGGACTGATCGTCTGCGCCATTCGCACGCGGCCGCCGGGCGAGTCGCTCGAGCTGGCGCACGCCGCGGCGGAGTATCGCGGCGCCGGCGTGGTGGCGTTCGATCTGGCGGGCGCCGAGCGGGGGCATCCCGCCCGGGAGCACGCCGCGGCGTTCGCATACGCGGCGGCGCACGGCCTGGCGTGCACGTGCCACGCCGGGGAAGGGGACGGGCCGCACTCGATCCACGAGGCGCTGCACGCCTGCGGCGCGCGGCGGATCGGGCACGGCACCCGGTTGGGTGAGGAGCCGGCCCTGCTCGACGAGGTGGTGGCGCGCGGTATCCCGCTCGAGATGTGCCTCACCAGCAACCTCCACACGCACACGGTGGCCACGATCGCGCAGCATCCGCTCAAGCGGTATCTCGACCGCGGGGTCGTGGTCACGCTTAATACCGACGGCCGCCTGGTGGACGGGATCTCGCTCACCGACGAGTATTTCCTGGCGCACGGCGCCCTCGGGCTCACGCGACAGGAGCTCGCACGCGTGACGCTCAACGCGTGCCAGAGCGCGTTTCTGCCGGAGTACGAGAAAGTCGCGCTGGTGTCGCGCGTCCAGAGCGAACTGGAGGCTCTCTAAATGTCCTTCCGCCGCACGGTGCTGGCGTGCGCCGTCACGTTCGTGTGCGCGCTCGCCGTGTTCACGCTTCCCCGGTTCGCCTGGAACAGTCTCCAGGGAGCGGTTCGTCCGCAGCCGGCCCCCGAGTCGGTCGTTTCGCCGTCCATCGTCGCTCCCCCCGTAACCCAGGCGGCGCCCCGCTCGGTGGGCCAGCGGCTCACGGGCCTGTTCGGGATCGTTCTGATCTTGGGGATCGGCATGGCGCTGTCGCGCAACCGCCGCGCGATCAGCTGGCGGATCGTGGCCTGGGGACTGGGTCTGCAGCTCGCCTTCGCGATCTTCGTGCTGCGCGTGCCCCTGGGCCAGAAGCTGTTCAGCGCGTTGGGAGACGTGGTGAAGCAGATCCTGAGCTTCTCCTACGTCGGCTCGGAGTTCGTGTTCGGAGAGATCGGCAAGCAGCACTCGAGCCTGGGCGTGATCTTCGCGTTCCAGGTGCTCCCAGCCATCATCTTCGTGTCGGCGCTGTTCGCCATCCTGTACTACCTCGGGATCATGCAGCTCGTCGTCAAGGCGTGCGCCGTCGTGATGAACAAGGTCATGGGGGCGAGCGGCGCGGAGAGCTTGAACGTCGCCGCCTCGATCTTCATGGGGCAGACCGAGGCGCCCCTCACGATCCGCCCGTTCCTCCCCGGGATGACGCGCTCCGAGCTGATGACGGTGATGACCGCCGGCATGGCCCATGTCTCCGGGTCCATCATGGCGGCCTACATTGCGTTCGGGATCGAGGCGCGCCACCTCCTGACGGCGGTGATCATGACGGCGCCGGGCACCATCATGATGGCCAAGATCATCGAGCCCGAGACGGACACGCCGCAAACGCTGGGCGGGGTGCGGGTCGACATCCCGCGCACCGATGTGAACGTCGTCGACGCGGCGGCCCGCGGCACCACCGACGGGCTGCACCTCATGCTCAACGTGATCGCGATGCTGGTCTCCTTCATCGCGCTCGTTGCCCTCGGCAACGGGGTGTTCGGCTGGGTCCACGGATACGCGACGTGGTTCCCCGAGAACATCCAGACCGTGCTCGGCTGGGTCTTCAGCCCGATCGCCTGGGTGATGGGGGTGCCGTGGCACGACAGCGGTACCATCGGGAGCCTGCTGGGCACGCGCATGGTCCTGAACGAGTTCATCGCGTACGCGCAGCTCGGGCCCATGAAGCCGGCGCTCGACCCCGTCTCCTTCACGATCGCGACGTTCGCGCTGTGCGGCTTCGCCAACATCAGCTCGGTGGGGATCCAGATCGGGGGCATTGGCGCCCTGGTCCCCGACCGCAAGCACGATCTCGCCCGCCTCGGCTTCCGCGCCATGATTGCGGGGACGCTCGCCAACTTCCTGTCGGCGACGCTGGCGGGAATGCTGCTGTGAGCGGGAAACGGGAAAGGGGAAACCCTAAAGGACTCCCTGACGGTCGCGGGAACGGGACGATCGAGGCGGCGGTCGATGCTGTCGCAGGGCGGCTCGGCGCGCTCGAGCCGCGGGTCGCCATCGTTCTGGGGTCGGGTCTGGGATCGGTGGCCGAGGCGGTTCAATCCGCCATCCGCATTCCGCAATCCGCGATTCCGGGCTTCCCCAAGCCCGCCGCTCCGGGCCACAAGGGAGAGCTCGTCGCCGGCACGCTCGAGGGCGTGCCGGTGTTGGTCCAGAGCGGCCGCTTTCATCTCTATGAGGGCCACGCGCCCCAGGTGGCGGCGCTGCCGGTGCGCGTGTTCGCCCGGCTCGGCATCCGCACGCTTATCCTCAGCAACGCCGCCGGCGGAATCCGCTCCACCTTTCGCCCGCCCACGCTCATGCTCATCGCTGACCACATCAACCTCATGTTCCGGAACCCGTTGGAGGGCATGGTCGAGGAGGGGGAGCAGCGCTTTCCCGACATGAGCGATCCGTACGACCGCGAGCTCCGCGCGGTCGCCCGAGAGGTGGCGCTGCAGCAGAAGATCGGGCTCGAGGAGGGGGTATACGCCGCACTGCTGGGCCCCTCGTACGAGACGCCCGCCGAGATCCGCATGCTGGCGCGTCTGGGCGCCGACGCCGTGGGGATGTCCACGGTGCCCGAGGTGATCGTGGCGCGGGCGCGGGGGATCCGCTGCCTCGGCTTCTCGAGCATCACGAACGTAGCGGCCGGGCTGTCCGCCGCCCCGCTGTCCCACGAGGAGGTGCTGGCGGCGGGCGCGCGGGTCGCCGGCCAGCTTGCGACCCTGATAAAGGGCGTCATCGCCAGGCCTTAGAACACGTTCCCCCTTTCCCCTTCACCGGCCGCTTACCGGTTTCTAACAGCTTCGTTGCAACCCTTTCGGACCGAGCGCTGTCATAATTGGCGGTATCAGCCTGCCTCGGACGCCGTCGCCGGGGAACTCGCACCGACCTCCGTCTCGAGGTGCCCATGTCTCTGGCTGTCCTCTGGCTGGCCGGCTCCGCCGCCGCGCTGGCGCCGACGCCCGTCATCGCCACTGATTCGACCGCCGTAGCCCCGCCGCAGGTGCGCGCCACCCGACTGGTCCGCCCCATCGTGATCGACGGCGTGCTGCACGACGTCATGTGGAAGGGGGCCGAGCGGGTGACGGGCTTTCTGCAGCGGGACCCCAATGAAGGGATGGCGCCGACCGAGAGCACCTTCGTGTACGTCGCCTACGACGACGCGGCGCTGTACATCGGTGCGCGGTTGTTCGACGCCCATCCCGACTCGATCGTCGCGCGGCTGGGGCGGCGCGACGCGCAGACCAACTCGGATGCCTTCACCGTCTACATCGACCCCTACCACGACCGTCGCAGCGGCTACTACTTCGCCGTCAACGCAGCGGGGACGCTCTCCGACGGTACGCTGTACAATGATGAATGGGACGACAACTCGTGGGATGGCGTGTGGGAGGGGAAGGTCAGCCGCGATTCGCTCGGCTGGACGGCGGAGCTGCGCATCCCGTACTCCCAGCTCCGCTTCATCCAGAAGCCGCAGTACGTCTGGGGGATCAACTTCCGGCGGGACGTCGCCCGCAAGAACGAGCGGGACTATCTCGTCTACACGCCCAAGAACGGCAGCGGCTTCGTGTCGCGCTTCGTGGACCTGGTGGGGATCGAGCGAGTCACGCCGCCGCCGCGGCTCGAAGTCTTGCCCTACACGATCGGCAAAGCGGAGCTGTCGTCCCGCACCCCGGGGAATCCGTTCAACGACGGGTCCAAGCTGACGCCCGGGCTCGGCGCCGACGCGCGCATCGGGTTAGGGCCTAACCTCACCCTCAACGCCACCGTAAACCCCGACTTCGGCCAGGTGGAGGTGGATCCGGCGGTGGTGAACCTGAGCGACGCGGAGACGTTTTTCCAAGAGAAGCGGCCGTTCTTCATCGAGGGCGCGTCGATCTTCAACTTCGGGCGGGGCGGGGCGCGCAACTATTGGGGTTTCAACTGGGCCGAGCCCCAGTTCTTCTACAGTCGCCGCATCGGCCGCGCTCCTCAAGGAACCGTGCCGAGCGCCGACTTCAGCGACATGCCGGTCGGGGCGCACATCCTCGGTGCGCTGAAGCTGACCGGGAAAGCGGCGGGGAGCTGGAACGTCGGCGCGCTCTCGGCGGTGACGGGCCGGGAGACGGCCCAGTTCGACACCTCCGGGACGCTGTTCAAGAAGGAAGTCGAGCCGCTTACGTACTACGGAGTGTTCCGGGCGCAGAAGGAATTCCCCGACGGCCGCCAGGGGCTGGGCGTCATGAGCACCGTGGCCGCGCGTGGGTTCCAGGACCCCGTGCTGCGCGACGACGTCAACTCGCGTTCGTTGGCCTGGGGCGCCGACGGATGGACGTTCCTCGACCACGCCAAGCGCTGGGTAGTCACCGGGTGGGTCGGCGCGTCCCGCATCGACGGGAGCGCCGCCCGCATCACCGCCGTGCAGGAGAACCCCCGGCACTATTTCCAGCAGCCGGACGCCGGTCACGTGCGCGTGGACTCGAGCGCCACGTCGCTGACGGGCTGGGCGGCCCGGTTCTACCTGAACAAGCAGAAGGGGAACTGGTTTTCGAATTCGGCGATCGGGGTCATCGCTCCCGGGTTCGACGTGCACGACCTCGGGTTCCTCTGGCGCACCGGGGTGGTCAATATGCACGTCGGCGCCGGCTACGACTGGACCAAGCCCGGCAAGGTGTTCCGCTACGCGGAGGTGGGCGGGGCGCTGTTCCGCAACTACAACTGGGACGGCGACATCAACTGGTCCGGTGTCTACCAGTTCGGGACCTTGCAGCTGCTCAATTACCATCAGTTCAACTGGGACCTGGCATACAACCCCTGGACCGTGAACAACCGGCGTACCCGCGGCGGCCCGCTGACGTTGAATCCTCCGGGCTATCAGCTGGACCTCGGGTGGCAATCGGACACGCGGAAGGCGTGGGTGATCAACTTCCAGTCCGGGACGTACCAGGCGGAGAGCGACCGCAACTGGTACCTGTCCCCCAGCGTCGATTTCCGGCCCGCGTCGAACGTCCTGCTGAGCGTGGGCCCGAATCTGTTCCGCGAGCTGACGCCGGTGCAGTACGTCGGCACGTTCGCGGACCCGGCGGCGACGGCGACGTTCGGCAACCGCTACGTGTTCGGGACCCTGCACCAGACCGAGCTCTCCGCGGGCATCCGTTTGAACTGGACCTACAACCCGACGCTGTCGCTCCAGGTGTATGCCCAGCCGCTGATCTCCGCGGGGCGGTATGGCGATTTCAAGGAAGTGGCGCGGCCGCGCACGTTCGACTTCACCGTGTACGGCCGGGACGGGGGGACGATCGCGCGGGCGTCGGACGGGACGTACGTCGTGCATCCGATCACGGGGAACGGCGCCGATTCCCTCACCTTCAGCGATCCCAACTTCAACTTCGTATCGCTGCGCGGCAACGCCGTGCTGCGGTGGGAGTACCTCCCGGGCTCGACGATCTTCTTCGTGTGGACGCAGAGCCGCTCGGACGACGAGAACATCGGCGACTTCCAGTTCCGGCAGTCGATGGATCGGCTGCTCCACGCCAAAGCGGACAACATTTTCCTCGTGAAGGTCAGCTATTGGTGGAATCCGTGAGCCGGGGCGGATACACCGAGACGTTTGATCCAACCGCCAAGATAGTGGAAACGGGTCTGCTGTGGTTCAAGACATCCCACTCAGGCCCGTACAGTGCCGCGAAGTCCACGGCGTAATCCACACTCACGACTTTCCTGACGGCCCACGGCGGGTGCTCTACCCGGAACGTGCGCACCCGGCCTTGCCGATCGGTGCGGCAGCCGTGCGTGCGCTCCTCGAGATAGTGCTCGAAGGTCGTGGCGGCCGGGATGGCGCCGTCGCGCGCGGCGGTGACGCCGACGCGGTAGCGCGCCGCATCGGGCCCGAAGCGGTACTCCACGGTGAGGTCGGCGGTACCTTCGACGACGCGGGTTGAGATCCGGGCGGCCTGGAACGGCTCCCCGTAGCGCAGTCGCCCGACCGCCGCGATGATGCGGCTGGGGACGAGTTGGCGCACGAACACGACGGCGGGGTGCGCTCCGTGCCTGGCGTAGACCCGGAAGTTCACCTGGGGGTGAGCGGTGAAGCCGGGGATGCGCCAGCCACGCACCCGCACGTGGCGCATCTCGAGCGCGACCAGACTCGCGTGCGTCTTCCCGTTCCAGAGGTCGGCTTCGACATCGGGCGGGAGCTGCGCCCGCACGAGCGCCTCCGGAGCCTCGAAGGTGAGCAGGACGACGTTCGACCAGCGGGCGGTGAGGAAGGGGCGGGGCGTTGCCAGGCCCGGTTCTCCTGATCTACAACCCGTCGGTCGGCGGCCGCGGCGGCGCGGGCACGAAGTGGTTGAGGGGCCCGTGCCCGTGTCCCAGCCCCGGCGCGGCCGCGATCGCGCGGTGCACGAAGTCGAGCGCGTCCTCCACGGCGCGCTCCAGTGGCCGGCCGTGGGCGAGCCCCGCAGTGATGGCCGCGGAGAGCGTGCACCCCGTGCCGTGCGTGGAGGTCGTGTCGAGGCGCGGTCGGCTGAAGCGTCGCACCGTGCCGTCGCTCACCAGGACGTCGACGACCTGGTCCCCCGCGAGGTGGCCGCCTTTCACGAGCGCCGCCCGGGCACCGAGCTCGAGGAGCGCACGACCGGCGCGCTCCATGTCGGCCGGCGTGCGCACGTCGCCGCCGGTGAGAATCGCCGCCTCGTCCAGGTTCGGCGTCACGAGCCGCGCGAGTGGCACGAGACGCCGGGCGATCAGCTGCTCGGCATCGCGGTCGAGCAGCCGATCGCCCGAGGTGGCGACCATGACCGGATCGAGCACGTAGCTCGGCAGCCGCCGGCGCGCGATCCCCGCGGCCACCGTCTCGACGAGCGGCGCCGAGCCGAGCATGCCGCTTTTCACCGCGGCCGGCGGGAGGTCATCGGCGACGGCGTCGATCTGCCGCGTGACGAGCTCCGCGGGTACTGCCTGCCACGCGCGCACGCCGACGGTGTCTTGCGCGGTGACTGCGGTGACGACGCTGGTGCCGAACACGCCGAACTGGTGAAACGTCTTCAAGTCGGCCTGGATGCCGGCGCCCCCGCCCGAATCGGAGCCGGCGATGGTGAGGGCGATCTTCACGCTGGCCCCGTCCCGCTCACTGGCCGGGCCGGGGCTTGGGGGGCGGGGCCGGCAGCGCGTGCACCGCGCGCTGCAGCTCGTGAAACACCGCGGCGTCCTTGCGGCCGGTTTGCGCCGCGGCGCGGGCGGCCGGGTCCGCCGCAATCGTTTGCTCGACGTCGGCGATGCGATCGGCGGTCATGGGGTGGGACGCGAAAAACTGCTCGATGGCCCCGGGGTCCTTTCCCTGCACCTGCTGCAGGATGTGAAACATGTCGGCGAGGCCGCGGGGGTCGATGCCGGCGGCGGCGGTGTACCGCACGCCGGCGTGGTCCGCGGCCCGCTCATCCTCCCGGCTGAAGCGCGCGAACACAGCTGCCGCCACGACGTTCAGAGCCTGACTCTCGGCCGCCCCCGGCGCTCGCCCGAGCACGATGTAACCCAGCCCGACGCCGAGCGACGCCGCGCGCTGCTTCTCGATCTGCCGGGCGGTGTGGCGCAAGTCCACGTGACCGATCTCGTGGCCCAGCACGCCGGCGAGCTGATTGTAGCTGGTGGCGTGCTCGATCAAACCGCGCGTGACGTAGATGTGCCCGCCCGGAATCGCGAACGCGTTCACATCCGTGGTGTTCACGACCCGGAAGGTCCAGGGGAGGTCGCGTCGCGCGGCCACGGCGACGAGGGGCCGGACCGCCGCATCGAGCGGTGCCTGGACGGCCGGGTCGTGGACCACCGGCATGGCGGAGTCCACCGCGGCCGCATACTGATCGCCGAGCTGCCGCTCCTCCTGGACCGTGACGGCGCACGCCGCCGCCGCGACGAGCCCGAGCCCGCCGGCGAGGAGGGGCAGACTCCGGCGCCGCTTCTTCGCATATTGATTCCTCATGGCGGGCCCCGAACGCGTGAGAAAACCCATTGCCAGTAATCTGCAGTCGACGATCCGTGATCTTCAACGGCGCAAGGCGCGCGGCCGCCGCGGACTGGCGCTGATCGAGGGCGTGCGCCTGGTGGAGGAGGCACTCGCGGCGGGCCTGACGTTTCGGGGCGCGCTGGTCGCACCGGACCTGGCGCGCACGACGCGCGGCCGGGAGCTCGTGGTGGAGCTCGAGCGGCACGCCGTCGCGGTGGAAGAGGGCTCGGCCCGGGCGCTCGGGCAGGTCGCGGACACCGAGGCGCCGCAGGGCATCGTCGCCGTGGTCGAACCCCGCACCTGGGTGCCCGGCGACATCGCGCTCGGCGGGGAGCGCACCGCGGCGCTGGTCATCGACGGCGTCCAGGACCCGGGGAACGTGGGCACGCTGATTCGCACCGCCCACGCGCTGGGCGCCGCCGGCACCATCGTGCTGCGCGGCACTGCCGACACGCTCAACCCCAAGGCGTTGCGCGCCGCGATGGGCGCGACGTTCCGCCACCCGGTCGTGCCGTTCGACGATGCGGCGTTCATCGCCTGGGCACGCCAGCACGACGTTACGCTATGGGCCACCGCGGCGGACGGCGAGCCCCTCCCGCGGGCCGTCCGGGCGGGCGGCTCCGGCCCGATCGCCGTCATCGTCGGCAACGAGGGCGCGGGCATCCGGCCGCAGCTCAACGCCGTGTCCGCCAAGCGCGTGGCGATCCCGCTGGCCCAAGGGGCCGAATCGCTGAACGTCGCGGTCGCGGCCGGCATCCTCCTCTTCGAGGTGACCCGTGGTCGCTGATCCGATCCTGCTCATCGGGGCAGCCATCCTCGGGCTGTGCTTCGGGAGCTTCCTGAACGTCTGCATCCTGCGCCTCGCGAACGAAGACAAGAAGCAGCGATCGCTGTTTCACCCCCCCTCCACCTGCCCGAGCTGCGGGCAGCCGATCGCCTGGCGGGACAACATCCCGATCGTGTCCTGGCTGCTGCTGCGCGGTCGCTGTCGGCGCTGCGGCCACCCGATTTCGCTGCAATACCCGATCATCGAGGCGGTGGTGGGCGTGCTGTGGATTGCGGCGATGGTTGCCTACGGGCCGACCGTGCATTTCCTCGCCGCCGCGCTGTTCGCGTCGATCCTCCTCGGGATCGCCGTTACCGACGCCCGCCATTATCTGATACCCGACGAATACAACTGGGCCGGGCTCATCATCGGGCTCGGCGCCTCGCTCACGGCGGGAGTGCCCGGGTTCAAGGACGCGGTGCTCGGCGCCGCCTCGGGGTTCGCCCTGCTGTACGCGGTCGGCGTCGTGGGGCGCTGGCTGTTCAAGGAAGAGGCGATGGGCGGCGGCGACATCAAGATGATGGCGATGGTTGGGGCGTTCGTCGGTTGGAAGGGTGTGTTGTTGACGGTGTTCGCGGCGTCGGTGTTCGGCAGCCTGGTGTACGTCCCGCTCCTGCTCCGGGGCAAGAAGCGTCACGTCCCGTTCGGGGTATTCCTCGCCATGGGCGCGGCCGTCGTGTTCGTGTTCCGCGACGCCATCATCGACTGGTATCTGCGGTTCCTGCGGCCGGGGTGACCGGATGGGCGATCCGTTCGAAGGGCTGTTCGACTCGGGGGGGAGCGCGCTGCTCGAGCGCGTGGGCGTCGACCTCACGGCCCAGGCGCGGCGGGGCGACCTCGAGCCGGTGCGCTGTCGGGACGCGGAGATCGCCCGCGCGGTCGACATCCTGCTACGCCACAGCAAGAACAACCCGGCGTTGATCGGCAAGGCGGGCGTGGGGAAGACCGCCATCGTGGAGGGGCTGGCGCAGCGCATCGCGGCCGCCGAGGTGCCGCCAGCGCTGAAGGACGCCCGCATCGTCGCCCTCGATCACGTGGCGCTGCTCGCGGGGACGGCGTTCCGCGGGCAGTACGAAGAGCGGATCCGCAAACTGGTGCGCGAGCTGTCGACCGACCCCGACCTGATCCTCTTCGTGGACGAGCTGCACAACCTGATCGGCCAGGGCACCGCGCTCGGGGCCGCGATGGACGCGGCCAACATGCTGAAACCTGCGCTGGTGCGCGGCGACATCCGCATCATCGGCGCGACCACGGGAGGCGAGTACGACAAGTGGATCCGGGGCGACCCGGCGCTCGAGCGGCGGTTCCAGCCCGTCGTCGTGGAGGAGCTCGACGCGATCCAGACGTGGGAGGTTCTGGTGGCGCGGCGGTCGCGTCTCGAGCGGCACCACGCGGTCGCCATCACCGACGACGCCCTCAAGGCTGCCATCGTGCTCACCGACCGCTTCGTCCCCGAGCGGGCCCGCCCCGACAAGGCGATCGACGTGCTGGACGAAGCCTGCGCCCACGCGCAGGCGGCCGCGCGCGTGTCGCCCGAGCTCGATCGCCTGATTCGCGAGCGACGCAGAGTGGAGGCGATGATCCGGCGGGGAGTCAGCCACGAGTCTCCTGCGGCGGAGCCGGGCGAAGACCTGGTGGCGGAGATCTTCCCGATGCTGGAGCGGATCGGGGCGGAGATAGAAAAAATGCTGGGTGGGGAAGGACGGGGGAAGACGGGGAAAGACGGGGAAGGCGGGGTCCGCGTGCAACCGTCCCCGTCTTCCCCCGTCCTTCCCCGTCGTTCCCCGACCCTCGCCGACAGGCGAGCGGAGCTCGACCGGCTGCTCCGGGATGAGCTCGAGCGCCAGGGAATCGTCGTACGGGGTCAGGACATCGCGCGCGCCGTCGGGGCGTCGGTCGGGAAGAACATCGAGTGGCAGGGATGACACGGCTCGCGAGCGCCGGCGTGGTGCTCGCTGCCGCCGCCCTGGGATGTCGCGACCGGGCCGAAGCGGTGCAGCGCCAAGGTGCGTTGCGCGAGCTGGTGCGCCAGCGCATGCCCGCGCTCGAGCAGGTGACCGGGCTCAAGTTCAAGCGGGACCCGGCGGTCGCGGCACGCTCCCGCACTCAGGTGCGCGACTACATCATCCACAAGTTCGACGAAGATCTTCCGCCGGCCGAGCTCGCCGGCCTGCAGCAAACGCTGCGCCTGTTCGGCTTCGTCCCGGACTCACTCGATCTGCGGGAGTCGTTCGCGGACGTGCTCACCGAGCAGATCGGCGGCTACTTCGATCCCGACTCGAACACGCTGTACGTACCGACGGACATCGACTCGTTCATCGTCCGGACCAGCGTCACCCACGAGCTGGTGCACGCCCTGCAGGGTCAGTACGTGAACCTCGATTCGCTCCTCGAATTGAAGCATGCGAACGACCGTCGCAGCGCCGCGCAGGCGGTGCTGGAAGGCCAGGCCACGCTGGTGCAGACGCTCGTGATGATGCCCGAGCAGCGCCTCGAGCAGCTGCCGAGCTTCTGGGAAGCGCGGGTCGCCACGATGGCGCAACAGCGCCGCATGCCCGCCTTCGCGCACGCGTCCCGCTGGCTGCGGGAGACGCTGATCTTCCCGTACCTGGCGGGGGCCGACTTCGTGCGCTGGTACGCCACGACGCACCCGGGGCGGCAGCCCTATGGCGCCGCGATGCCCGTGTCCACCGAGCAGATCCTGCATCCCGATCGCTACGCGGCGGGTGACGCGCCGCTCGAGCTGGCGTTCGTGCCCCCATCGCCCGATACCGTGCGCTACGAGGACGACCTCGGAGAGTTCGAGACTCGGCTGCTGTTCGCGGAGCTGCTCGACGACAGCACCGAGGAGCAGGCCGCCTGGCTCGCGAGCGGCTGGGGCGGTGACCGGTTCCGGGTGCTGGGACCGGGGTTCGATGCGCTGGTGTGGTACTCCGTCTGGGACAACTCCGCCGCCGCGGCGCGGTTCGCCAAGGGGTTGGAGCGGGCCTGGGCCAGGAGGCGGTCGGTGGGGGGGCCGGGGCGGCCGGGGCGGCCGGGGGGGCCGGGGGGGCCGGCAACGCGGCGGTGGGAAGTGACGCGACTCACGCTCGACGGTCGACCGCTGGTGCGGTTGGTGGATGCACCCGTTGGATGGTCTGGATGGAAAAGCGTGCCACGGATTATGATCGTGAAAGGCCGGTGAAAAGCCGGTGAGAGGCCGGGGAAAGGGGAGGGGGGAAGGGGCCCTTCCCCCTTCCCCAGCCTTTCACCGGCCTTTCCCCCTTCTAATCCGCCAACTCCATAAGTAGCTTTGTGCCCCGATGTTTACAGCCCTCTCCGAACAGCTGACCGGGGTCCTGCAGCGCCTTCGGGGCAGGGGCGTTCTGTCCGAGGCGGATGTGACCGACGCGCTGCGCGAGATCCGCCGCCACCTGCTCGAGGCGGATGTGAGCTTCGAGGTGACGCGCGCGTTCGTCGAGCGGGTGCGTGAGCGGGCGGTGGGGGCGCTCGAGATCAAGGCAGTCAGCCCCGGCCAGCAGGTGGCGAAGCTGGTGCACGACGAGATTGCAGCGCTGCTCGGCGGCGCCAAGCCGAGCCTCGACTTTGCCTCGGTCGGTCCTACGGTGATCTTGCTGGTGGGTCTGCAGGGCTCGGGCAAGACGACGACCGCGGCGAAGCTGGCCCGGCGACTCAAGCTCGAGCAGAAGGCACCGTGCCTCGTAGCGGCGGACGCGTACCGGCCGGCGGCGGGGGAGCAGCTCCGGCAACTCGGCGAGCAGGTGGGAGTGCCGGTGTTTCCGGGGAAGGGGGAAGAGGGAACGCGCGGGGGCGTCGTCGAGCTGGTCCGGCAAGCGGTGCGCGAGGCCGAGCAGGCGCGTTGCCGCACCGTCATCGTGGACACGGCCGGGCGGCTGCAGATCGACACGGAGATGATGGACGAGCTGCGCGCACTGCGGGAGGCGGTCGCACCGCGCGAGGTGCTGCTCGTGGCGGACGGGATGACGGGACAGGACGCGGTGCGCATCGCGCGCGGGTTTCACGAGGCCGTGCCGCTGACCGGCGTGATCCTCACCAAGCTCGACGGCGATGCCCGCGGCGGCGCGGCGCTCTCGATCCATGGCGTGACCGGCGTCCCGATCAAGTACGTCGGCGTGGGTGAGCGGCCGGACGCCCTCGAGCCGGTGGATCCCGTGCGGCTGGCGGGCCGGATCCTGGGACAGGGCGACGTCGTCGGGCTGGTCGAGAAGGCGGCAACCGCGATGGACGCAGCGGCGGCGCAGCGACTCGAGCGGAAGGCGCGGTCCAAGAAGGGGATGGATCTGGGAGACTTCTTGGTGGCGCTCAAGCAGATGCAGGCGATGGGGCCGCTCAAACAGGTGCTGGGCTTGCTGCCCGGCGTGAACGCGCAGGCGTTGCGCGGCCTGCCGAGCGACGACAAGCAGCTGAAGCACGTCGAGGCGATCGTGCTCTCGATGACGCCGGCGGAGCGCGCCGAGCCCGCGATCCTGAACGGATCGCGGCGCCTGCGAATCGCGAAGGGTGCGGGCCGGCCGGTACAGGAAGTCAATCGCCTGCTGGAGCGGTTTCAGCAGATGAAGCAGCTACTCAAAAGGATCTGAGCATATGGCGACTCGCATTCGGCTGCGGCGCGTGGGCCGGAAGGGGCAGAGCTACTTCCGGATCGTGATCGCCGACCAGCGCGCCCCGCGGGACGGGCGCTTCGTGACGACGATCGGGCACTACAACCCGCGCACCAATCCGGCCGTCCTCCAGGTCGACGCGGAACAAGCGCGGGCATGGCTCGACAAGGGCGCGCTCCCGAGCGATACGGTCCGCTCGCTTTTCAAGAAGGCCGGAGTGTTGGGGAAACGGCCCGGCTAGTCGGGCGGCTGCGCAAGCCGCACGGGCAGCAGGGGGAAGTGTCGGTGTTTCCCCTGGTGGAGAATCCGGGCGCGGTGTTCGTGCCGCGCGCCCGGCTGTACGTGGTGAACGAGGAGCGGCAGGTCGTCGCGGGGCCGCTCATCGTGGCGCGGCGGCGCGCCTACCACCGCGAATGGCTGCTCGGGTTCGTCGGGGTCACGTCGCGGGCGGTGGTGGAGTCGTGGCGGGACCACTTCGTCGCCGTGGAAGAGGCCGATGCTGACGATTAACGTCGTGACGCTCTTCCCCGAGGTGTTCGAGGCGGCGCTCGCGATCAGCATCCCGCGGCGCGCCGCGGAGCGGGGGCTGGCGCGGTATCGCGTGGTGCAGCTGCGCGACTACACGCACGACCGGCACCACACGGTGGACGACTCTCCCTACGGGGGCGGCGCCGGGATGGTGCTCAAACCCGAGCCGTTCTTCGAGGCGGTGGAGGATCTGCGCGCCGGCGCGCCGATCGTGCTGCTGTCGGCGCGCGGGCGGCCGTTCTCGCACGACGACGCGGTGCGGTTTTCGCTGGGGCGGGAGCTGACGCTGCTGTGTGGCCACTACAAGGACGTGGACCAGCGCGTCGCGGACGGCCTCGGCGCCGAGGAGCTGTCGCTCGGCGATTTCGTCCTGTCGGGGGGCGAGCCGGCGGCGCTGTGCGTGATCGACGCCGTGGTGCGGCTGCTCCCGGGCGCGCTGGGCGATCACGAGTCGGCGGCGAGCGACTCGCATTATGACGGCCTGCTCTCCCCACCGAGCTACACGCGGCCGCCGAGCTATCGCGGAATGGAGGTCCCGGCGGTATTGTTGAGCGGTGACCACGAGAAGATCGCGGCCTGGCGGGCGGCGCAAGCCGAGCGGCTGACACGCGAGCGGCGGCCCGATCTGTGGGACAAGGCTAGACGGGCAGACGGATAGAGGGGTGAGGTATGGAGCGACTGAGAGCGGTCGAGCGCGAGGGCCTCAAGGCCAACCTCCCCGCGTTCGACCCGGGCGACACGGTGCGCGTCATGGTGCGCGTGCGTGAGGGGGACAAGGAGCGGCTGCAGGCGTTCGAAGGCGTGTGCATCGGCCGCCGCGGCGCGGGAATCAACGCGACCTTCACGGTCCGCAAGATTTCCGCGGGGGTGGGTGTGGAGCGGATCTTCCCGTTGCATTCGCCGGCGATCGCGGAGATCGAGCTGGTCCGCAAGGGGCGCGTGCGTCGCGCCAAGCTGTACTTCCTGCGACGCCTCGCGGGCAAGGCGGCGCGGATCCGCGAGAAACGGGGTGTCGTAGTCCCCGAGACGGAGCAGCCGCCGGCGTGAGAGGCCCCCGCCCCACGCTCGAGCGCGAACGCGCGCTCTGGGTGGCGCGGGGCGAGGGGGCGGGGAGCGGGCTCGTCGCCGGTCTCGACGAAGCAGGCCGCGGTCCACTGGCTGGTCCGGTGGTGGCCGCGGCCGTCGTGTTTCCCCCGTTCTGCAAGCCGATTCGCGGACTGCGCGACTCGAAGCTCCTGCCGCCGGTGCGGCGGGCCACGCTCGCCCGTGTAGTGCGGGCGCGGGCGCTCGCCGTCGCCGTGGGCGCCGCGAGCGTGCACGAAATCGATCGCCTCAACATCCGGCGGGCATCGATCCTCGCGATGCGGCGCGCCCTGTTCCGCCTGCCGTGCGTTCCCGACTTCGTCCTGGTGGACGGCCTCCCGATCCCGGAGCTCGCCTGCCCGCACGAAGCGATCGTGGACGGCGACGCCCACTGCCACTGCATCGCCGCCGCATCGGTCATCGCGAAGACGGTGCGCGACGTGTTGATGGAGCGGCTCGCCGTACGCCACCCGCGCTACGCCTGGGCCAGCAACAAGGGGTACGGCACGCCGGAGCACCTGGCGGCGTTGGCGGAATTTGGCTTCACGCCGCATCACCGCACCAGCTTCGCGCCGGTCGTGCAGCTGGTCCTGGTTTAGCCCGCCCCGTCTTTCCCCGTCTTTCCCCGTCCTCGCTTCAGGCCCTTGCGAAACCCCGCCAGGGGCCGGGTGTTGAGAATGTCGCCCGCCTCGAGTCCCGCGCGCCGCGCGAGATCCACCGCGTACTTCATGAACGGCAGGTTGTTCGGCTGGTGGCTGTCGGTGGACAACACGAACCGCACGCCATGCTGCTTCGCCGCGGCGGCGAGCGTGTCGGGGAGGTCCATGCGCTCCGGGTGCCCGTTGAGCTCGAGCAGGCAGCCCGCGGCGGCACAGGCCCGTACCAGCGCGTCGAAGTCAAACCGATATGGCTCGCGCTTGCCGAGCCGGCGGCCGGTGGGGTGGCCGATCGCGTCGATCCAGCGATGCTCCGCCGCGCCGACGAGCCGCCGCGTCAGCTGCCGCTCGGGCTGATTGGTACCGTAGTGAATCGTCGCGACGACGTAGTCGGCCTCGGCGAGCACGTCGTCGGGGAGGTCGAGCTTGCCGGTCTCCAAGATATCGAGCTCCACGCTCTTCAAGATCGTGAGCGCTCCCCGCGGGCCCGCGTTCCACTCGTCGATCGCGCGCCACTGCTCGCGCAGCCGTTTCGCATCGAGCCCGAGCGCCATGGTCACGCGCTTGGAGTGGTCGGTGATGGCGATGTACTCGTACTTGAGCGCCCCCGCCGCGTCGGCCATCTCGGCGATCGTGCCCCGACCGTCGGTCGCGCTCGTGTGCATCTGCAGGTCGCCGCGCACGTCGGCGAGCTCGACGAGCTTGGGGAGCCGATGCTCGCGGGCCAGGGCGATCTCACCGCGCGCCTCGCGCAGCTCCGGCGGGATCCAATCGAGGCCCAGCGCGTCGTAGATCTCCGCTTCGGTCTCCCCCGCGATCCGCCGCGTGCCCCGGAACAGCCCGTACTCGTTGAGCTTGAGCTTTTTGCCCTGCGCCAGCTGGCGCAGCTCGACGTTATGGGCCTTGGATCCCGTGAAGTACTGCAGCGCCGCGCCGTAGGCGGCGGGCTCGACGGCCCGCAAATCGACCTGCAGCCCGCCGCGCAGCTTGACCGTCGAGCGGGTCTCGCCCTTCGAGACCACCTCCGTCATCTCGCCGTACGTGACGAATCGATCCATCACGCGGCCGCTGTCGCCCGACGTGACGAGGATGTCCAGGTCCCCGATCGTCTCGCGGCGCCGGCGGTAGCTCCCCGCCACCTCGATCTGCCGCACCCCGCCGCCCTCCTTGACGTGGGCCACGATCGCGTTGGCTTGCGTTTCCGCCTCGTTCAGGAGCATGCGGCGCTCGGTCACCTGCGCCTGCCCCAGGCCGGCGCGCATCTTCTCTTCGATTTTTGGGCCGAACCCTTTGAGCTTCTGCACCTTTCCGGCGTCGAGCACCTTCGCCAAGTCGGCGGCGGATTTCACCTTGAGCTTCTTATAGAGCAGCTTCACGCGCTTGGGGCCGAGGCCCGGGATGCGCAGCAGGTCGAGCAGCCCGGCGGGGAGCTTGGCGGCGAGCTGCTTGCGCAGTGGCAGCTCACCGGTGGTGACGATGGCGGTGATCTTCTCGGCCAGGTCGTCGCCGATGCCGGGGATGTCGGTCAGGTCTTTGGCGCCCGAGCGCGCCAGCTCCGCGATCGGCTCGGGGAAGTCGCGGATCGTGCGGGCGGCGTTGCGATAGGCGCGCACCCGGAAGGGGTTGGCGTCCTGGATCTCGAGAAGATCGGCGACCTCGTCGAACAGGCGAGCGATGTCGGGATTCTGCATGGCTCAAAGATGGGCGCTGGGGCCGCCTTGCGCCGCTCCCGGTCCCGTGCTAATTCTGGCGCGCCCTTGTACCACGCCTGCCGGAGAGATACGTCATGACCTGCGGCACCTGCGGGTTCAAGCCGGCCCCGCTGCTGGGCGCGGCGCTCCTCGTGTTTGGTTCAACAGCGTCGGCGTTCCGCACGCTGTGGGGGCAGGGCGTGACCACGGCGGCGATGAGCGGCGTCGTCGCCGCGAAGGACGGAACCCCCCTCGCCGACGCGACGATCGTGGCGGTGCACGTCCCCAGCGGCACGCAATACCGGGCGGTGACGCGGGCCGGTGGGGCGTACAACGTGCCGAACATGAGGGTGGGTGGCCCCTATCGGGTGACGGCCACGCGCATCGGCTACAAGTCGCACGCGCAGGATGGGGTGTTCCTGAGCCTGGGGCAGGACCTTCGCGTCGATTTTGCGCTCGAACCCCAAGCGATCGAGCTGGAAGCCGTCGAGGCGGCCGGACTGCGCGACCCGGTGCTCAACCCCGGGCGCACGGGGGCGGCGACGTTCATCGATCCGGAGAAGGTGGCGCTGCTGCCCTCGGTCAAGCGCAGCACGCGCGACCTGATTCGGGTGGACCCACGCAACGACGGCAACTACAGCTTCTCGGGCAGAAACTGGCTGTACAACAACATCTCGCTGGACGGGTCGTACTTCAACAACCCGTTCGGCCTCGACGACCCGGCGCC